>OEIU01000038.1_pt1 | contig 117430 bp, 91 predicted proteins | sample 1539221 | NCBI WGS metagenome assembly OEIU01 (sample SAMN03792071, study PRJEB22550) | activated sludge metagenome | feature: wastewater treatment plant; material: activated sludge; isolation source: Wastewater treatment plant of a petroleum refinery complex | place: Argentina: Zarate | collected... | reverse complement strand
GCGCTGCAGCTCGGCAACGTGCTGACGCCGGCGGTGTTCGCGACCCTGCTGGTCGTGCTGTTCTGTATTCTCGCCGGCCTGTTCTCGCGCACGACGCTGGCGCGCCGGATCGCCGGCTTCATCGATTCGAAGATCCTGATCAACGTGCCGGGCTACGGACTGTTTCGCAGCATGGCCGGCGGCAGCGCGGGCATCGAGGGTTTCGCCGAACAGCCGGTGCTGGTGAGCATCGAGGAGGATGCCTGGCAGGTCGCGTTCGTCGTCGACCGCGTCGGCGACAGTCGCGTGGCGATCTATGTTCCCGGTGTGCCGGACGCGCGCTCCGGATCGCTGTACTTCATCGCGTCAGACCGGGTGAAGCCGCTCGCGATCAAGGCGTCCGCCGCATTCCAGTTGCTGCGTCGGATGGGAGTGGGTTCGAACGAGCTGCTGAAAGGCGCTTTGAACCGATAGGTTCAGAATTCGAAGAGGCCGGTGAGGTCGACGGCGATGCCTGGCAGTGCCGTGACTTGAATTCGTCCTGGCGCGTCGATGCGGGTGACATCCCGGTAATGGTTGTTCGAGGGGTGTCGGAACACATGCAGCGCTGGAGTCACCAGATCCACGAGCCACACTTCGGCGATGCCATGGCGCGCGTAAAGCGCCACCTTGGTATCGCGATCGAAGCGGAGCGTGCTGTCGCTGACCTCGATCAGCAGCAGGACATCGCGGGGCGTTGGATGCGCGTTGGCGTAGGAGCGGGGTTTCAGCAATACAAGATCGGGCTGCGGTTCGGAGCGGGAATCCAGTCGCACGGGGCGCTGGACGCCGACCGTGGCTACTTCGCCCGTGGCAGCGTGAAGACGTTTCCCAAGACGGTCCACGACTTCAGCATGTCGACTTCCTATCGGCGCCATATCGATGATCTCTCCCTCGATCAGTTCGACCCGCGCGTCGTGCGCGAGCAGGCCCACCTCCGCCATGCGGTAGTACTCCTCCACCGTCAGGCGATGCGGCCGCGGCCAGGTGTCCGTGTTGGCGTTCATGTCCGTCATGGTGCGTCGGATGCTTGCGTCGATGGGGCGGATATTTGCGCAAATCACTGGAATTGGCGAATCCGTCGAAGTTTCCTTCAGCCCGTCGGAATCGTCAGCAGCGGCAGCGCGCGATCGGGGCCCTGATCGGTCAGCGTGAACAGCAGCATGATGATGGCGAAGCCGCCCTTCGAACGCAGGTCGCGATCGTCGATCCAGAACCACGTACCGCGATAGCGGACGCTGACGTAGGCGTCCTGCGGTTCTTCGACCGAGCTGTGGATCCGGAACGTGCCGGTCGCGCCGGGGGCCGCGGTCGACAATCCGAAAGTGGCCCGTCCTTCGCTCAGGTCTGTGGCGGGAACTTCGACGCGTTGTCCGAGCGATGACATCACGTGCAGCAGCGAACGCGTATGCACGGCGATCTCGCGATCGTTCGAGGCGATGTCGCCGTACACCAGCGTGAACTCCGTCGCGTCCTGCGCCAGTCCCAGCAGCGAACGCAGTTCGCGGATCTGTGCGAGCGTGTCCGTCGACGTACCGGGCGCGCGCAGCACGACGATAGTGGACTTTTCATTGCCCGGACCCTTGCGCAGCCGCAGGCCGACCGAGCCGGAGATCTGGATCTGCCGCAGCAGCTCCGCCACACGCAGGAAGCGCGGATCGGCCTCCTGGTCGCGATCCCGGCTCGCGTTCTTCAGTCCGTTGATGGCGCCGACGCCCAGCGTCAGGATCACGTCCGCCGCCCAGCCCGACTGGATGGAATAGAACATCGCGTCCGGCGGAATCGGCATGATCAGGCCGCTCATGAACTTGGTGCCCGTCATGGGCACGTACGTGATCGTCGGCCGGTCGGTGAAGCGGCCCGAACCGCCGAGGGTGGCGCTGTTGCCTTGCACGGCATTCCCGGACGACACCTGTCCGCCGACCGTCATGCCGGTCTCCAGGGTGTAGCCGCTCACGATCTGGCCGACGTCGACGAACACCGGCGGATCGAGATAGCGCAGCTTCACGATGTTCAGCAGGTTCTGCCGCTTCCACGATTCGGTGATGGATTCGCTGTAGTCGAGCCGGTCGCGCGGCACGGTGCCCGGGCCTACCGACACGCAGCCCGCGAAGGCCCCGCAGAGCGCGGCGGCGGCGATGCAGATCGCAATGCGCATGGATGCACGCTGATCGAATGGCGGGCCGGCATTGTCGCGACACCAGCGGCTGCAGCGCGATAAGCACAAGGGGCAGACCGCTTCGGGTGCGCCGCGGCTAAGCTCGATGCACAAGAACCAGAAGGTTTCCACGGGGGACACGGGGAACACGGGGACAAGAAATGCTTCTTCTTTTCCGTCCCGTGCTCCCCGTGTCCCCCGTGGAAACTCCTCTCCTCCGGAGGATCTGATGCGAATACGTCGGCTGACTGCCGTAGCGATGCTGGCGACTGTCGCACTGCCGGGCTGCATGTTCGGCAAGCTGCGCGAACAGCAACAGCAGATCGATGCGCTGTGCGTGGTTTCCGGCACGGTCAGCGGCGATCCGGCCAATCGCAATCCGCGCGTGATCCTGCTGCTGCAGCCGACGCCGACCGGTTCGCCGGCGTGGCGGCTCGCCGATCATTTCGTGTCCGAAGGCGACGGCCGCTGGCTGATGGTGGCCCAGCCCGGCGACTATGCACTCGCCGCGTTCGAGGACCGCAGTCGCGATCTCGTCTATCAGCCGGGCGAACCGGTGCTCAATGTCGCCGACGACTCGCGCGTGCACTGCGCAGCAGGCAGCCGCATCGCGGATCGCGATCTGCGTATCCCTGCGCAAGGCGGGCGCGCCTACATTCGCGAAGTCGACATCGCCGCGCTGCGCACGCACACGCCCGAGGAACAGCTCGGCATCAGCCTGGCGGCGCGAACTGCCGCCGGCACCGTCACGACCCTCGACGATCCGCGCTTCTCCGCGGAACACGTCAAGTCGGGCATGTGGACCCCGTACGATTTCCTGCTCGACGCCGGGCCGGGCGTGTACTTCCTCGAACCCTACGATGCGAAGCGCATTCCGGTGCTGTTCGTGCACGGCATTTCCGGTTCGCCGCTGAACTTCCGCTACCTGATCGAACACCTGGACCGCACGCGCTTCCAGCCCTGGGTTTACTACTATCCGTCGGGCGCGCGCCTCGGCAAGGTCGCCGATCATCTGGCGCAGACGATGCTCGAACTGGAAGTGCGCCATCGTGTGCCGCAGCTCATCGTCGTGGCGCACAGCATGGGCGGGCTCGTGTCGCGCGGCTACCTGCTGCGGCGAAGCGAGGACGGCACGAAGATCCCGCTCTTCATCACCGTGTCGACGCCCTGGGGCGGGCACGACGCGGCGCAGATGGGCGTCGAATACGCGCCGACCGTCGTGCGTTCCTGGTACGACATGGCGCCCGGCAGCGACTACCTGACCTCGCTCTTTTTCTCAGCGCCCGGCGTGCGACAAGCATTGCCCGTGCCGCACCATCTGCTGTTCTCGTTCCGCAAGAGCGGCATGGGCGATTCCGGCGATGGCGTCGTGACAGTTGCCAGCGAACTGCGCAGCGAGGCGCAGGACGATGCCGTCGACATCCGCGGCTTCGATGCCACCCACACGGGAATCCTCGAAGATCCCGCGGCCGTGGCGCTGGTGAACCGGCTGCTCGGCGACGTTCGCTGAACGCGTTACTTGACGATCGTCAGCGTATCGACGTCGATCTCCGGGCTGGTGAGAAAGTCCTTCTCGATTTCGCCGCGGATCTGCACCCGCGTCTTCTCGTCGACCGGCGTCGGCGGAAAATCCTTGGCGTCGATCTCGACGCGGATCTCCGATGTGCCGTCCGAGAAGAGGTACTTCTCCTTGCCGACCTGCTTGATCAGATAACCCTCGAGCGTCACCGCTGCATCGTCCACGGGATTCTTGAGCACGTCGGCAATGCTGCGGTACTGCGTGGTCGACGAAGGACCGGTGTACTGCGCGACTGCGGCCGAAGCGGCCAGCGTCGTTGCGATCAGGAAGGACAGGCGGCGAAGCATGATCGTTCTCCCGTTCGAGCGGCGGTCAAACGATTCTAGAGAGTGCGTTGTCGCGCTGTCCGTAGGGGAAGAACGCATGCAGGATGGAAGAGGAACAATGGCCGCAAAAAGGCGCAAAAAATCGCAAGGTCAGAAAAGCAAAAATGTTCTTTGCGTTCTTTTGCGCCTTCTTGCGGCCATTCTCCGTTCTCATTTTCCCTGCAGCTTCTGCAGCTCCGCATCCGACCAGCCGCCGCCGAGCGCGCGATACAGGTCGATGTAGGACTGCAGCTGCGAGAGCTTCGAGCGCGCCAGGTCGATCTGCGACGAGAACAGCTGTCGCTCGGCATCCAGCACTTCGATGTAGCTGATGACGCCGGCGCGATAGCGCATGCGTTGCAGGCGCAGGGTTTCGGCGGCGGCGCCGGTGCGCACTTCGTTCTGGGCGATCAGTTCACGTACCTGGTCCGTCGCGACGAGCGAATCGGCGACTTCGCGCAAGGCCTGCAGCACGCCGCCGCGATAGGCGAGCTCGGCCTGGCGCTGCACTGCGCGCGCCGCCTCCACGTTGGCGGTGCCGCCGCCGGACTGGAAGATCGGCATGCTCGCTTCGGGTCCGATGGCGAGCACTTCGGTGGCCGGATCGTCGCCGTCGAAGAGATGCGCGAGTTGCGGACTCACCAGGCCGAAGAACGACGTGAGTCCGATGCTCAGATACGGGAACCGGTTGGCTTCCGCGACGCCGATCTGCGCCGTGGCCGCCCGCAGGCTGTTTTCCAGCAGGCGTACGTCGGGCCGGCGTTCCAGCAGTTGTGCCGGCAGGCCGACGGGAATCTCCGGCGGCACGATGATGAAGGTGGGCGGCTGGCTGCGCGCGATCTCGTCCGGCGGATTGCCGAGCAGGTATTGCAGGAAGTTCTCGACCTGCGCGCGGTTCTGCAGCGCCAGCGGCAGTTGCGCGCGCGTCGTCGCGAGCTGGCCGATGGCCTGCTGTTCCTCGGCGCCGGAGGACACGCCGTTGCGCATCAGCGAGCGCACCAGCGCCAGCGATTCCTCCTGGCTGTGGATGGTGTCGCGGATGATCTGCACTTCCGCATCGAGTTCGCGTAGCTGGAACCACGTGGTCGCCACCGACGCGACCAGCGCACTCATGACGGCGCGCGCATTGTCTTCCGAGGCCATGAGCTGCGCGCGTGCCGCTTCGTTGGAGCGTCGCAGCTTGCCGAACAGATCGAGTTCCCAGGTGAGCGACAGGCCGCCGCTGTAGCTGGCGTCCTCCCGGCTCTGCGGATTGGGGCTGGTGGAGATGTTTGCGCCGAGCTGCGGTCCGAAGGCGGAGCGCGCCAGGTGCTGGCGCGCGCGGAATTCTTCGACGCGCGCCACCGCGCTCAGCAGATCGAGATTGGTGGTGAGCGCCTGCTGGATCACGGCAACGAGTTCGGGGTCGCCGAACATCTGTGCCCAGGCGGTGTCGGCCACGGATTTTTCCGTTTGCACCGCGGCGATGCCGCGATAGTCGGCAGGCGGTGTTACGGATTCGGGGCGTTCGTAGTCGGGGCCGATGGCGCAGGCGGAGAGCAGCAATGCGGTCGTCAGCACAAGAAGCCCCCACCCTAACCCTCCCCCGCAAGCGGAGGAGGGGATCGGAACGGAGGCAGGCAATTTCTTCCCCTCCTCCGCTTGCGGGGGAGGGCAGGGAGGGGGTCTTCTCCGGAGCTTCATGCCGCACCTTCCGGTGCCGGTGCTGGTTGCGGCGGTCCGCCGCCGAGCTTCTCCGACAGCCCCTGGATCAACACATAAAACGCCGGCACCGCCAGCGTCGTGAGCAGCGTCGCCAGGATCATGCCGCCGAACACCGCAATGCCCACCGAATGCTTCGACGACGCGCCAGCACCCGACGCCAGCACCAGCGGCACCACACCGAGAATGAACGCGAACGAGGTCATGAGGATCGGTCGCAGGCGCAGCCGCGCCGCTTCGAGTGCCGATTCGATCAGCGGCTTGCCGGCCTCGCGATTCAGCTTCGCAAACTCGACGATCAGGATCGCATTCTTCGCCGACAGGCCGATGAGCGTGACCAGTCCGATCTGGCCGTACACATTGAACGCCACGCCGGTGAGCTTGAGTGCCAGCAGCGCGCCAAGGAATCCGAACGGCGTCGCCATCAGCACCGCGAACGGCACGGTCCAGCTTTCATACAGCGCGGCGAGGAACAGGAACACCACGACCAGCGACAGTCCCATCACCAGCGTCGCGGTGTTGCCGGCCAGTTTTTCCTGCAGGCTCTGACCGGTCCATTCGATCGCGTAATCGGCGGGCAGCGTCGCCGCGGCAATGCGTTCGACGGCGGCCATCGCCTGGCCGGAACTCGCGCCCGTCGCCGGTGCGCCGCTCAGCGCAGCGGTGCGATACAGGTTGTAACGCTGCAGGAAGCGCGAGCCGGTGGACGGCGTGTAGGACGTCACGGCATCGAGCGGCACCATGTCGCCCTGCGCGTTGCGTACGAACAGTTGCGCGATGTCGCGCACTTCGCGGCGGAACTCGGTGTCGGCCTGGATCGTGACCTTGTAGTTGCGGCCGAAGGCCGTGAACTCGTTCACCTGATAACCGCCCATGAACGTCTGGAAGGTCGTGAACACATCGCTGACCGGCACGCCGAGCTTCTTGACCTTTTCGCGATCGACGGCGAGCTGATAGTTCGGTGTATTGGCCGAGAACGTCGTGGTGATGCGGCCGATCGCCGGATCCTGCGAGAGTGCGCCGATGAGCTGCTGCGCGGTCTGCGCCAGTTCCTGCGCCGTCTGGTTGCCGCGTGCTTCGAGCATCGCCGAGAAACCGGACACCGCGCCGAAGCCCGGCAGCGCCGGCGGATTGAAGGCGAAGACGAAGGCTTCCGGAATGTGCTGCGTCTTCTGCGACAGCGCGCCGAGAATCGCCGGCGCGCTGACATTCTTCGCGGTGCGTTCATCCCACGGCTTGAGCTTGACGATCACCAGCGCGCAGTTCGATGCCGCAGTGCCCGAGATCATGTCGAGGCCGGCGACGGCGGCGACCGCATCGACACCGGGTTGCGCCCGCGCAATCGCTTCGATGTCGGAGAGCACGCGCAGCGTGCGCTGCTGCGCGGCGGCGTCCGGCAGGATCACCTGCATGAACACCGCGCCCTTGTCCTCGTCGGGCACGAATCCCGTCGGCGTGATCTGCAGCATGCCGGCGACACCCAGGACCACCACGACCAGCAGCGTCACTGCAATCGACACGCGGCGCGCGCCCAGACGCGCCGCGCGCCCATAGCCGTGATTGAGGCGGTCGAAGCGATGATTGAAACCATGGAAGAAGCGGCGCAGCGGACCGCGCGGCGGCGCATCGCCCGCGTGTTCGGGCTGCGGCTTCAGCAGCATCGCGCACAGCGCCGGCGTCAACGTCAGCGCCACCACGGCCGAGAACAGCGTCGACACAGCAACCGTCAGCGCGAACTGCTTGTACAGCAGCCCGGTGACGCCGGGAATGAACGCCATCGGCACGAACACGGCCGACAGCACCAGCGCGATGGCGATCACCGGTCCCTGCACTTCGTCCATCGCCTTGCGCGTCGCGTCGCGCGGCGAGAGCTTGTGCGCGTGCATGTTCTGTTCGACGGCCTCGACCACGACGATGGCATCGTCGACCACGATGCCGATGGCCAGCACCAGGCCGAACAGCGATAGCGTATTGATCGAGAAGCCGAGCAACTGATATGCGGCGAAGGTCGCGACCAGCGACACCGGCACGGCCAGCATCGGAATCAATGTCGCGCGCCAGCTCTGCAGGAACAGGTACACGACGATCAGCACCAGGATCAGTGCCTCGATGAACGTGTGCACGACTTCGTTGATGGAGGCGGTCACGAAGTCCGAGCTGTCGTACATGATCCGGTAGTCGAGTCCGGCGGGGAACGCCAGCTTCAGCGTCGCCAGCTGCTCCTTGATCAGCTTCGCCGTTTCCATCGCATTCGCGCCGGGCGCGAGCGAGATGGCCATCATGGCCGCCGGCATGCCTTCGTAGCGCGTGCGGTAGTTGTAGTCCCTGCCGCCGAGTTCGACACGGCCGACGTCGCGCACGCGGATGAAGGAACCGTCCGGCCGCGAGCCGACGATGATGTCGGCGAATTCCTCAGGGTCCACCAGCCGGCCGCGCACGCGCAGCGAATACTGGAAACTCTGGTTCGCATCCGCCGGCGGCTGGCCGACCTGGCCGGCCGGCGCCTGGACGTTCTGTTCCTGGATGGCGCGCGCCACGTCGCTGGCGGTGAGACGCAGGCTGGCGAGCCGGTCGGGACGCAGCCAGATGCGCATGCCGTATTCGGAGCCGAACACCTGCACGTCGCCGATGCCTTTCACGCGCTTCAGCGGATCGACGATGTAGACATAGGCGTAGTTGTTGACGAACAGCGAATCGAGCGTGTCGTCGGTGGCGTGCAGCGCGAGGAACATCAGCGTGTCGGGCGACTGTTTGCGCACCGTGACGCCGGCGTTGTTGACCTCCGAGGGCAGGGTGGCGGTGGCCTGCGAGACGCGGTTCTGCACTTCCACCGCGGCGATGTCCGGATCGCGTTCCAGCGCGAACGTCACCGTGAGCGAGGCGCTGCCATCGTCGCCGCTCACGCCGTTGATGTAGAGCATGTCGGTGACGCCGTTGATCTGGCGATCGAGCGGCGCAGTGACCGAGGCTTCGACCACATCGGAACTCGCGCCCACATACGCGGCGCGCACCTGCACCGTCGGCAGCGCGATCTCCGGGAACTCGCCCACCGGCAGCGAGAACAGCGACAGCGTTCCCACCAGCAGCAGGAACAGCGAGATGACGATGGCGAAGACGGGACGATCGATGAAGAAGCGCGCCATGGACCGGTTCCGTCAGGTCACGTGGCGGCGGGCGGCGCGTTCAGTTCCGCGGCCGTGATCAGCGTGACTTTCAGCGGTGCGCCGGGCCGCGCCTTGAGGATGCCTTCGACCACGACGCGATCGCCCGCCTTGAGGCCGTCGGTGATGACCCACTGATTGCCGAGCCGCGGACCCAGCTGGATGGCGCGCATTTCGGCCTTGTCGTCTGCGCCCACGACGATGACGAAGTAGCGGCCGAGCTGCTGCTGCACGGCGCGATCCGGCAGGACGATGGAGTCGTGCAGGTCGTCCGCCATGATGCGGATGCGCGCGAACAGGCCGGGGATCAGGTAGTGCTTCGGGTTGGGAAACTCCGCGCGCAGCGCGAACGTGCCGGTGGTCGCATCCAGCGCGCTCGCGATGTACGTGATCTTGCCGGACTCGGGATAGATCGTGCCGTCGCTGAGCTGCAGGCGCACCGTGCGCATGGACGAATCCGGATTCGGTTCGCCGTTGAAGCGCCGTTGATAGTCCAGCAGCTCGGACTCGCTCACATTGAAGTACACCCAGGCGGGATCGTCGCGGTACAGCGAGACGAGTTCCGTGACGCCCGCGGTGATCAATGCGCCCTCGAACACCTTGGCGTCGCCGACCCGTCCGGTGAACGGCGCCCTTACGGTTGAGAAATCCACGCCGAGCTGCGCCTGCTCGATCGAGGCGCGCGAAGCATTGACCTGCGCCTGCGCCTGCTTGGCCGCGGCCACGGCCGAGTCATAGACCTGGCGGCTGATGGCGTTCTCGGCCAGCAGCGGCGCATAGCGGTCGACATCCTGCTGCGCCTTGGCGAGATTGGCTTCGGCGGAGGCGAGCTGCGCCTGCGCATTCGCCAGCTGCGCGCGGTATTCGCGCGGATCGATGGAGAACAGCGGCTCGTTTTCCTGCACCAGCGAGCCGTCCTGGAAATGTTTCCTGATGAGCACGCCGCCGACCCGTGCGCGCAGGTCGACTTCCTGCGAGCCGCGGACTTCGCCGACCTTGTCTACGTAGAGCTGTGCTTCGGCGGGCGCGACCGCGATCGCCTTGACCTCGACGGCCTGCATCTGCTGTCCCGGATCCTGCTTGCTGCAGGCGCCGACGCAGCCGACGGCCGCCATGACCCATCCCCACGCAATAGCGCGCACGCCAGAGTGTCCCATGCGGCCATTGTGCTTGAGCGTCCGGCGGATGCCGATACCGTAGTTGCCGACAATGAGGCGCCCGGCTTGTGCGACGAGCAGTGCCCGGTCCCGCTCGCGGTCGACTATCCTGCGACCGTCCCATCCGCCGCGGTCTCGCCCATGCGCCAACTCATCAGCTCCGGCTCCACCTTCGAGCGCGACATCGGTTATTCGCGCGCCGTCGTCGACGACGGCTGGGTGTTCGTTTCGGGCACGACCGGCTTCGATTACACGACCATGACGATCCGGGACGGCATCGTCGAGCAGACGGAGCAATGCCTGAAGAACATCGAGCAGGCGCTGGCGCAGGCAGGGTCGACGCTCGCCGACGTGGTGCGCGTGATTTACGTCGTGCCGGTGGCGAGCGAGTTCGAGCAGTGCTGGCCGGTGCTGCGCCGGTACTTCGGCGAGGTGCGTCCGGCGGCGATGATGATTGCGGCGGGTCTCGCCGATCCGCGCATGAAGATCGAAATCCAGGTGACGGCGAAGAAGCGCGGCGCGGCGGGGGCTGCGCCGCCGGGGTCGTAGCTGTCTCTCTCGATCTCTGGCTGTGGGGCCGGCTTTAGCCGGCCTTTTCGGAGTCAGGCTGAAGCCTGACCTACAGGGAGAAGGGAAGAGGCATAATCGCCCGCGCCCCGACAACTCATGCGTCGCCGCACGGCGAACACAGGCGCAACGGTCATGGGAGTCTCCGTGGATCAGCCGGCATCGGCAGTGCGTGCGCAGACGCTCCACGTCGGGCTGTCGTTCGCCGTGTTCCTGGCGGCGTTCTACGTCGCCTACCGCTACGGCATGTCGTTCAGCCAGGCGTCGGCATCGCCGTTCTGGTTCCCCGATTCCGTGCTGCTGTGTGCCCTGCTGATGACGCCGCCGCGCCAATGGGGCTGGTACGTGATGGCGGCGCTGCCGATCCGCGTGTTTTCGGAAGTCGCGCACGACATTCCCCTGTGGTTCCTGCTGGCGACCTTCGTCATCGATTCGGCCAAATGCGTGCTGGCCGCCGTGCTGCTGCGGCGTTTCGTCGGCACGCCGCTGCGGCTCGACTCGGTGCCGCGCTTCGCCTGGTTCGTGCTCCATGCCGTGCTGCTCGTTCCGGCGCTCGGCGCAGTCGCGGGTGCCGGCGCGCGGCATCTGCTCGGCGACCCGTTCTGGATTTCGTGGGACCAGTGGTTCATGGGCAATGCGCTCGCGCATCTGATCGTCACGCCCGCGATCTGTTACTGGGTCTTCGGTTCGGATCTGCGAACGCTGCTGCTCGACACGCGGCGTCTCATCGAAGCCGGCCTGCTGCTGACGGGTCTTCTCATTACTTCGTACGTTGCGGCGAACACCGGCGAAGGCTCGATCGAACTGCAGCAGACGCGCTTCTATCTGCCGATCCCGTTCCTGGTGTGGGCCGCGTTGCGCTTCGGGATGTTCGGCGCTTCCGGTTCCATCACGGTGCTCGCGGTGATGATGATCCAGGCGGCGCTCGCCTACCGCGGTCCGTTCGCGGACCTGTCGCCGACCGATACGGCTCATGCGCTGCAGAACTATCTGCTGCTGCGCGCCGCACCGCTGTATCTCGTCGCCGTGGTCGTCGAACAGCGCTGGCACACGGAACGTTCGTTGCGCGAGAGCGAGGAACGCTTCCGCTCCATCGCGAATGCCGCGCCGGTGATGATCTGGCAGGTCGACGCGGGTCAACGCAACGAATTCAGCAACGAGGGCTGGCTGGCCTTCAGCGGCCGTTCGCCCGACGACTCGCGTCACGAACGCTGGGGCGAGCGCGTGCATCCGGACGATCGGCCGCGCCTGCGCGAACTCTTCGATACTTCATTCCGGCTGCGTCAGCGCTTCGATGCCGAGTACCGGCACCGCCGCCACGACGGCGAGTATCGCTGGGTGCATACGACGGGCGTGCCGCGCTACGCGCCGGACGGCGAATTTCTCGGCTTCATCGGTGCAGTCACGGACGTCACGGATCGCCGTCGCGCCGCGGAGGCGACGCGTGCGCTCGCCCACGCGCAGCGCCTCGCCGTCATGGGCGAACTGACGGCGATGATCGCGCACGAGATCCGCCAGCCGCTGAGCGCGATCCTGCTGAGCGCCGATGCCGCGCGCAATCTGCTGCAGCGGCCCGATCCGCCCATCGACGAGCTGATCGGGATCATGGGCTCGATCCGCCAGTACGATCTGCGCGCCGACGACACGATCCGTTCCATCCGCGCCTTCGTGCGCAACCAGCCGATGCAGCGCAGCGCGCTGGACGTCAATACCGCGGTGCGCGAGGTGTGCCGGTTGCTGGCGGGCGATCTCGAACGTCGCCGCGTGCGCCTGCACGAGGAACTCGCCGCCGACCTGCCGCCGGTGCTGGGCGATGCCACCCAGTTGCAGCAGGTGCTGGTCAACCTGATCGTGAACGCCATGGACGCGGAGACCGACGTGCCCGAGGCGGACCGGCAGGTGACCGTGAGCACGCGCCGCCACGAGACGCTGGGTGTCGAAGTGTCCGTGCGCGACTGCGGCTGCGGCATTCCCGCCGAGCGCATGCCGTTGCTGTTCGAATCGTTCTTCACCACCAACCAGCGCGGCATGGGGCTCGGCCTGTCGATCGCCCGCACCATCATTGCCGCGCACGACGGGCGCATCTGGGCGGCGAACAATGCCGATGCAGGCGCGACGTTCTCCTTCACCGTGCCGGTCGCCGGTGCGGAAGAGGACGCGACTGCGGAAATTACCTAGCGCCCGCCACCGCCGATCCGACAACCATCGCGCCATGAGCAAACAACCTCGGACCGATACACCCGCGTCGCGGACTTCGCTGCCCGTCATCCTGATCTCGATCGCCGCGATCGGCGGCGGCGTGGGATTCGCCGCGGCCGCGTGGCTGCAGAAAGATTCCCAACCCGCTGTCGCGGCGCCGGCCGTGGTCGCGAAGCCGGACGCCATCCTCGGCGATGGCGTCACGGGACCGCAGGACATGGCCTGGATTCCCGGCGGCGAGTTCCTGATGGGCAGCGATCACCGGCTCGCCCAGCGCAACGAACGGCCGACGCACCGGGTGCGCGTGAACGGTTTCTGGATGGATCGCACGCACGTCACCAACGCGCAGTTCCGCGAGTTCGTCGCAGCCACGAACTACGTGACGACCGCGGAACGCAAACCGCGCTGGGAGGATCTCAAGGTGCAGCTGCCGCCGGATACGCCGCAACCGCCGGACGAGGCGATGGTGGCGGGCGCGATGGTGTTCGTCGGCACCGATGCGCCGGTCGACTACGGCAACGTGGCGCAGTGGTGGCGCTACGTTCCCGGCGCGAACTGGCAGCATCCGCGCGGCCCCGACAGCAACATCGACGGCAAGGACGATCATCCCGTCGTGCAGGTCAGCTACGAAGACGTCCTCGCGTACGCGAAGTGGGCCGGCAAGCGTCTGCCGACCGAGGCCGAGTGGGAGTTCGCGGCGCGCGGCGGACTCGAACAGGCCACCTACACCTGGGGCGAGGAATTCAAGCCGAACGGCGAATCGATGGCGAACATCTGGGACGTGTCGCGCCAGGGCCGCTTTCCGGTGGTGAATCCGAAAGCCGGCGGCGCGACCGGCACGATGCGCGTCGGCACGTTCCCGCCGAACGGCTACGGCCTCGTCGACATGACGGGCAATGCGTGGCAGTGGGCCTCCGACTGGTATCGCGCCGATTTCTTCGATCGCGAACTGCAGCAGTACGGCAGCAACGTGATCGACAATCCCACCGGCCCGAGCGATTCCTGGGATCCCGACGATTCGCTCGGCATTCCCGGCGCGCCGCGCCGCGTGATCCGCGGCGGTTCGTTCCTGTGCAACGTCGACTACTGCCTGAGCTACCGGCCGAGCGCGCGCCGCGGCAACGATCCGATGAATCCGATGAGCCATGTCGGCTTCCGGCTGGTGAAGGATGCGCCGGCGCCGGCGGACGCGCGAACGGCGCAACGCGACTGAGTTCGTCGTTCTTCCCTCCTCCGCGCAGCGGGGGAGGGTCAGGGAGGGGGCTCTGCATCGATGCGAAGATCGAACTGCAGTGCGGAGCCTAGGCGATATTCCCCGTGTCTCTCAGCCGGTCGACGTTTACGCCTTCGGTGTGAACCTCGAGCAGTACCGGGCGATTGGCGGCCTTCAGCGCACTCAGCAGTTTCTTCAACGCGACCTTGCTTGCCGGCACGATGCAGCCATCGCTGCCTTTGGGACCCTCGCCATGGATGAGGAAGCCGTCGCGCTCGGTGACGCTGACGCCCGCGGCGGATGACAGATCGCTGTAGAGCATGGATGTCAGCGTCTGGTCGAGCCGCGCGCATTCCCCGAAGGTCTTGTACGGACCGATGTAGACGGCCAGGTAGTGCCCCGCCGGCAGTGGGCCGCCGCGGTTCGCTTCGTCGAAGGCGGCCGGAGCTTTTTTCTGCGAGTTCCAGTGTGCAACGTCCTTGCGCTGCAGCCCGGCGGAGCTGCCCCGTCCACCTCCGGAGCAAGCCTTCATCGAGAAGCTTTTTCCGGCCACGGTACCGTAGAGCATTTCGTCGGCGATGCTATAGCGCAGCATGGTGAGCCTCCTGTCGCTTCATCAGCGTCGTGCAGGACATCTGTCGTTGCAGCGCTCGACGTCGCACCGCGGGCGTCACGACACCGGAATGTCCTGATCGTGAAACCTCGGTAGGTGCTCAGAATGTGCCAGCTCGTGGCCGATCCGGAGAATGCTCATGCCCGCACTGTATCGATCGCTGCTCGTCCTGCTGCTTCTCGCGCTCGGCGCCTGCGCCAGCATGCCCGGTCGCGATCCCCTGCAGGTCACGGTCGCCGGCATCGAGCCGCTGCAGGGGCAGGGCATGGAATTGCGCATGACGGTGAAACTGCGCGTGCAGAATCCGAACGATGCCGCCATCACCTACAACGGCGTCTCGCTGGAAATGGACGTGCAGGGCAAGAGCTTCGCGAGCGGCGTGAGTCCCGAAGGCGGCACGGTGCCGCGGTTCGGCGAAACGGTGATCAGCGTGCCGGTCACGATCTCGGCCTTCCGGATGATCCGTCAGGCCATCGGGATCATGCAGGGCGATGGCACGCGCAAGATCCAGTACGAAATGAAGGGCAAGCTGAGCGGCTCGACGTTCGGCACCAACCGCTTCTCGACCAAGGGCGAATTCGACCTGCCGGCAGGAACGGCGCCGGCCGGCGCCGGCTGAGCCCGGATCCGCCTGAGCCCGGCGCCGCCTGAGCGTTGCGCGCTCGAACCGATTCGGTTCTGATGGGTCCCACGCATGAGCGGGGCCACACGAATCACCGGAGCGCGCTTGATCCATTCTCGATTTTCGCCGGGCATCGCCGCGAGCGTCGGCGCGCTGCTGCTGTGCTTTTCGCAGACGACCTTCGCGGCCTACGGCGCCGCCGCGCCCAAAGGCGTCGATCTGAGCGGCAACTGGCAGATCAATGCGGCCAGGAGCGACGACGCCGAAGCGCTGTTGCAGGAACGGCTCGACGAACTGCGCACGCAGCATGAACGCTGGATGCGCGACGCGCGCCGCACGGATCCGCTCGGTATTCCGCCGCTGGGCATGCCGCTGCCGCCGCCGGAAGACGACGCGCGGAAGGCGCCGCCGCCCGATCCGTCGCAGAAGCGCAAGCCGCGTCCCAACGACAACCTGCGCCGCATGCTCAATATTTCCGACACCCTGGTCATCACGCAGGCGGGCGCGACGATCGACATCCGCTCGCAGCTCGACACGCGACGTTTCGAGGCCGGCAGCCAGAGCCAGGTGTCGATGCCGCAGGGCGAACTCGCCGATTCGAGCATCGGCTGGGACGGTCAGTGGTTCGTGATCGATCGCAAGGCGCGCAAGGGCCCGCGCGTCACCGAGAGGTATCGCTGGCTGCCGAAAACCGACCAGCTCGAATCGGAGATCAAGTGGGGCGGCGACACGCTGCTGTCAGGCATCAAGGTGCATCGCATCTACGATCGCATGACGAGCGCGCCGCCGGCGCCTGACCCGGAGGCGGGGCCGGTGAGGTAGGGCGACAGGCGACAGGCTACGGGCTACAGGCTACAGGCTACAGGCGACAGCAAGAACCTGACGATTCATCTGGCCGTCGCCTGTCGCCCGTAGCCTGTCGCCGTTCTACGCGTTGCCGTACCCCATCACTGCCTTCGTCTCCAGAAACTCCTTGAATCCCTCGCGTCCCCACTCGCGTCCGTTGCCCGACTGCCGGTAGCCGCCGAACGGCGCGTTGACGTCGGTGGCGGCGCCGTTGAGGTGGACCATGCCGGTGCGCAGGCGATTGCCCACCCGCCGCGCGTTCTCGATATTCCCGGAGTACACGTAACCGGACAGCCCGTACACCGTGTCGTTGGCGATGCGGATCGCTTCTTCTTCAGTCTGGTACGGAATCATGCACAGCACCGGCCCGAAGATTTCTTCGCGCGCGATGGTCATGCCGTTGTTCACGTTCGCGAACACGGTGGGCTTGATGAAGTAGCCCTTGTCCAGGCCGTCGGGGCGGCCCGGTCCGCCGATGACGACGGTGGCGCCTTCCTCGATGCCCTTCTTCAGCAGGCCCTGGATTTTCTCGAACTGCGTGCGGTTGGAGACCGGGCCCATCGTGATGCCTTCGGCCTTCGGATCGCCGACGCGCGATTTCTCGGCGACGGCCTTCGCGATCTGCACGGCTTCGTCGTACAGCTTCGCCGGCACCAGCATGCGCGACGGCGCGTTACACGACTGGCCGGTGTTCGACATCATCGAGATGACGCCCGTCTTCACCGCCGCATTGAGATCCGCATCGTCGAGAATGATGTTGGCGGACTTGCCGCCGAGTTCCTGCGACACGCGCTTCACCGTATCGGCAGCGGCCTTGGCCACGAGCACGCCGGCGCGGGTCGAGCCGGTGAACGACACCATGTCGATGTCGGGATGACGCGAGATCGCCTCGCCCACGCCCGGGCCATCGCCGTCGACCAGGTTGAACACGCCCTTCGGCACGCCGGCTTCTTCCATGATTTCGGCGAAGACATGCGCGCTCAGCGGCGCGACTTCGCTCGGCTTCAGCACGACGGTGCAGCCCGTTGCCAGCGCGGGCGCGACCTTGCAGGCGATCTGGTTGATCGGCCAGTTCCAGGGCGTGATCAGCCCGCAGACGCCGATCGGTTCGCGACGGATGCGCGTGTTGCCGAGCTGTTCTTCGAACTCGAAGTCCTTGAGCACGGCCAGCGCGGTCGCGAAATGTCCCACGCCGCTGCCGGCCTGGGCATTCAATGCCAGCTTCATCGGCGCGCCCATCTCATCGGAAATGGCGGTCGCCATGCGCTGCATCTTCGATTGGAAAACTTTGACGATGCGTTCGAGGAGGGCGATGCGTTCCTCGCGCGTGGTTTGGGAAAAACTTTCGAAGGCGCGGCGCGCGGCGCGCACCGCTGCATCGACGTCGTCGGCCGTGCCGAGCAGGACCGTGCCGATCGGCTCCTCGGTGGCCGGGTTGATCACCTGGTGCTCGCGCCGTCCGGCGGGCGCGACCCACGCGCCATCGATGAAGAATTTTCTGAAGTCGTACATGGAAGGCCTCCGGACCGGCGCGGGCATGCGCGCCACTCGATGAAAGGGAGGCGCGATGATACGTCAGCGATGCGCGGCCCGAACTCGTCGCCCGGGACGAATTTTTTCAGCGTCGTACGTCGGTCTGCACGTCGGAAAGGAACAGCTCGATGTCGGCGGCGCCGAGCAGATTGAAGTCGCCGGGGACGGTGTGTTTCAGGCAGCCCGCCGCGGTGGCGAAATCGACCGTGGCCTGTGGCGTCATACCGCGGATCAGTCCGTGCAGGATGCCCGCGGCGAATGCATCGCCCGCGCCGATGCGATCGACGATGCCCTGCAGCGGATAGGGGCGCGTGGTGAACACTTCGTTCGCTGTGTGCAACGTACCGGCGAGCTGCTGCGAATCGACGCTGTGACGCGTGCGCTCGGTGTAGGCGATCCAGCGCAGCGAACGGAAGGTCTCGAACGCGACGGCCGCGGCCCTGCGGCGCTTTTCCATCGCGGACACATCGCCTGCATCGAAGCCCAGTATGAAGGCGAGATCGCGGTCGTCGCCGAAGATCAGGTCGGCGTGCCGGCACAGCTCGCCGAGAATCTCCGGTGCCTGCGGCGCGCGCGCCCCCCAGAGTTTCGCGCGGAAATTGCAGTCGAACGACACGTTCACGTTCATGGCGCGCGCCGCCTGCATGGCGCGCAGCGCAGCGTCCGCGCCGGCCGCACTCACGGCCGGGGTGATGCCGGATACGTGCAGCCACTGCGTGTCCTGCAGCAGCGCGTTCCAGTCGTGCGTGTCCGCCGGCGCGATGGCGAAGGCGGACTGCGCGCGGTCGTAGAGCACTTCCGCCGGACGTTGCCCCGCGCCGTGCGTCAGGAAATACAGGCCCAGGCGACCGTCGCCGAATTTCACGGCGGACGTGTCGACGCCGTGCCGGCGCAGTTCGCCGATGCAGGCCTGGCCCAGCGCATTGTCGGGCAGGCTCGTGGCCACGGCCGTGCGATGACCGAGCCGGCTCAGCGACACCGCGACATTGGCTTCCGCCCCGCCGACGTGCGCTTCGAGTCCGCCGGTCTGCAGCAGCAACTGCTTGCCGGGTGCCGACAGTCGCAGCAGAACTTCGCCGAAGCACAGGATGGATCTGGTCATGGTCGCGAAATTACCCTGAAATGCGGGTGGGACGATGCGGCGTAATTCGCCCGCACTGCAGCAAACCATGACCCGACCACTGCAACTTCATGAGGACCGGCTGTTTCCGGCCGACCCGTCGGCGCGTGCCATCGCACGCCGCCTGTATGGACTCGTGCGCGACCTGCCGATCCTCAGTCCGCACGGCCATACCGATCCGCAATGGTTCTCGCGCAATGAGGCCTTCCCGAACGCCACCGAACTGCTGCTCGCGCCGGATCACTACCTGTACCGGATGCTCTACAGCCAGGGCATCGCGCTGTCCGATCTGGGTGTGCCGAGCCGCGAAGGTCCGTCGCGGGCCGACCCGCGCGCGGCCTGGCGACTGTTCGCGAGCAATCAGCATCTGTTCCGCGGCACGCCGTCAGCGCTGTGGCTCGACTATGTGTTCGCCAAAGTGTTCGGCTTCGACCGGCGCCTCGATGCGTCGACCGCCGATCACTACTTCGATGCGATCGGCGCGAAGCTCGCCACGCCGGACTTCCGGCCGCGCGCGCTGTTCGAACGCTTCAACATCGAAGTCATTGCGACCACCGAATCGCCGGTCGACACGCTCGAACATCATCACGAAATCGCGCGCAGCGGCTGGCGCGGTCGCGTGATCACGGCCTATCGCCCGGATGCGGTGATCGATCCCGAACACGAGTCGTTTCGCCATGCGCTCGATCGCTTCGGCGAAATCACGGGCGAAGACACGTATTCGTGGAATGGCTATCTCGAGGCGCATCGCAGGCGTCGCGCGGATTTCGCGGCGGCCGGGGCCACGTCGACCGATCACGGCCACATCACGGCGGCGACGGCCGATCTGTCGACGAGCGAAGCCGAACGGCTGTTCATGCGCGTGACCACCGGCAATTTCAGCGCCGCCGACGCCGAGCTGTTCCGCGCGGCCATGCTGGTCGAGATGGCGCGCATGAGCCTCGACGATGGCCTCGTGATGCAGATCCATCCCGGCGCCTTCCGCAATCACAACCGCTGGGTGTTCGATACGTTCGGCCGGGACAAAGGCGCGGACGTGCCGCATCCCACCGAGTACGTGCGTGCGCTCAAGCCGCTGCTCGATCGCTACGGCAACGAGCCGCAGCTCACGGTCATCCTGTTCACGCTCGATGAAACCACTTACAGCCGCGAACTGGCGCCGCTCGCCGGCCACTACCCGGTGCTGAAACTCGGCCCGGCCTGGTGGTTCCATGACAGTCCCGAAGGCATGCTGCGCTTCCGCGAGTACACCACCGAAACCGCGGGCTTCTACAACACCGTCGGTTTCAACGACGACACGCGTGCCTTCCTGTCGATTCCCGCGCGTCACGATCTCGCGCGCCGCATGGATTGCGTGTGGTTGTCGCGCCTCGTCGCCGAACATCGCCTCGACGAGGACGACGCAGCCGAAGTCGTCGTCGATCTCGCCTATCGCCTGCCGAAGCGGGCCTACCGTCTCTAGCTTTCACCCCTGCTGTTCTTCCTGTAGGTCAGGCTTCAGCCTGACTCCCAAGAGGCCGGCTAAAGCCGGCCCCACAGGAAGAGCGACGACTTGTGAAGCCGGTCTCCCTTTCTGCGGACGCCGCGCATTCGGCCATTCCCGCAATTCGTTCCCGGGCAGCGCCAGTCCACAGTTTTTTCCGCGGATTCCCGCCATGCTGCACGTCCTTATGTGGACTCGCCGGCCTATGTCATTCATCCATTCCCCGAGGTGCGTGCACCTCGACGAGGTGGCGTGGGCATGACGGCGGTCGATTCGCTGCCGGGTTGCATCGCGACGCTCGATGCCCTGCCGCATGCCGCATTGCTGGTGAATGCGGCCGGATTCGAGCGGACCATCGTTCACGCCAATCCCGCCTTCGCCGCGCTGACCGGGCGGGACGCTGCGGCCTGCCGCGGACGCAGCCCGCTGTTCATGCTCGGCGAGCACAACGATGCGATCCGGGTGCAGCAGCTGCGCGAGGCGATCGCCGCTGCGAAAGCGCATGCAACCGAACTGCAGATCGAAGCCGGCGACGCGGCAACGCTGTCCGCGCGCATTTCGCTCCAGCCGTTCGCGACGACGCATCTGCTCGTCATCGTCGAGGATCTGTCGCGACTCGTGCGCCTGCGCGAATCGCTGCGCACCAGCGAAGCGCGGCTGCAGGTCGCGATGGACGGCAGCGCGCTGTCGATGTGGGAATGGAACGTCGAGCGCGACGAGGTCTACTACAACGATCAATGGCGTCACACGCTCGGCATCGATCCGGCCGAACTGTTGCAGCGTCGCGAGCTGCACGACCGGCTGCTGCTGCCGCTGGATCGCCTCGATGTGCTCGACCGCTTCGAGCAGCATTTCCGCGGTTCGATCGCGCACTTCGAGGGCGAATACGAACTCGCGCTGCCCTCGGGCAAGCGCAAGTGGTTCAGCGCCCGCGCCGACGTCGTGCAGCGCGATGCCAAGGGCAATGCGCTGCGCATGATCGGCGTGCTGCAGGACATCTCGCCGCGGCGCGTCGACGCCGATCGCGCGGACGAAGTCCAGGAGCGCTGGGAACGCGCGGTGCGCGGTACGTCGGACGGCCTGTACGACTGGAACCTGCACACGGGCCATGTCTGGTACGCCGATCGTTTCCGCGAAATCGTCGGCTACGGCGAGGAGGATTTTCCGGACACGTTCAGTGCCTTCCAGAACGTGCTGCATCCGGACGATCGCGCGCTGGTGCTGCACAAGATCCGCCGGCATCTGGAGAACCAGTCGCCGCTCGACGTGCGCTGTCGCGTCGTGACCCGCAGCGGCACGGCGCTGTGGTGTCGCATGCGCGGCCAGGCGGCGCGCGATGCGGCGGGCCGGCCGCTGCGGCTGTCGGGATCGATCAGCGACGTCACGGCGCAGATCGAAGCCGAGGCGGCACTCGGTCGCAGCCAGAATTTCTACGGCACGATTCTCGACTCGCTGCCGCTGTACGTCGCCTACGTCGATCACGACGAGAAACTCGTCTACGCGAACCGCCCCTTCCAGCAGTTCTTCCGTCGTTCGCTCGCCTCGACGCGCGGCCATGCCGTGCGCGACGTCATCGGCGAGCGCCGTTACGACGCGGTCGGCGCGAGATTTCGCGAAGCCCTGACCGGACGCACCGTCGAGGCCCATGGCCAGCTGCGCGGCAAGAACGGCCAGCCCGTCGACATGGAAGGCATCTTCCTGCCGCATTTCGACGAGGCGGGGCAGGTGCTCGGCTGCTTCGTGGCGGCGCGCGACGTCACCGAGAAAAAGCAGCTCGAAGCGGAACTGCGCCAGAGCCAGAAGATGGAGGCCGTCGGCCGCCTGACCGGCGGCATCGCGCACGACTTCAACAACCTGCTCGCCGTCATCATCGGCAACATGCAGCTGCTGGCGCGCGGCCTGCGCGAACAGCCGCGCCTGCTGCGGCAGGCGGAGACGTCGATGAAGGCGGCCATACGCGGCGCGGATCTGACCCGCCGGCTGCTCGCCTTCGCGCGTCAGCAGGTGCTCGAACCGCGCGTCGTCGATCTCGGCACGCTGATCGGCGGCATGTACGAACTGCTGCGCCGCTCGATGACCGGCGACATCGAAATCCGTCTCGTCACGGCGCCCACGGTGTGGCCGGTGAAGATCGATCCCGGCCAGCTCGAGAACGCGGTGCTGAATCTGGTCATCAATGCGCGCGACGCCATGCCCGGCGGCGGCGCGATCATCATCCGGACGCACAACGAAACGGTGACCGGCGCGGCCATCGAGGCCGGCGGCGCCCGCGAAATGAAGGTGAAGCCGGGCGACTACGCGGTGCTCGAAGTGGTCGACACCGGCACCGGCATGGCGCCCGATACGCTGAAGCGCGCCTTCGAGCCGTTTTTCACCACCAAGGACGTCGGCAAGGGCAGCGGCCTGGGCCTGCCGATGGTGTACGGCTTCGTGCGCCAGTCCGGCGGCGAACTGCGCGTCGACAGCACGGTGGGCAAGGGCACGACGGTGCAACTGTACCTGCCCCGCGCCCCCGGCCAGAGCGTTGCGGCGCCGCGGGAGGCCGCCCCGGCCGGCGAACTGTCGCCGGGATGGGAAACGATTCTCGTTGTCGAAGATAACCCTGAAGTCCGGACGACGGCGGTCGATATCCTGAGTAGCCTCGGCTACCGTGTCCTGGAGGCCGGCAACGGCTACCAGGCGCTGGACAGGTTCATGCAACACACCGACATCGCGCTGGTGTTCTCCGACGTCATGCTGCCCGGGGGATTGCCGGGGCCGCTGCTGGTGGAGAAATTGCGTGAACGGCGTCCCGATCTGAAGGTGCTGATGACGTCGGCCTTCAGCGAGAGTTCGATTCTGAGCCGGCAGATGCTCGATGGATCCCTGCAGCTGCTGACGAAGCCGTATCGCGTCGAGGACCTCGCGCGCTACGTGCGCGCCATACTCGATGAGAAAGAGGAGAAGAGTAGTGCCCCGGCATGAACGCAATCTGTTGCTGGCCGTCGATGACGAAGTCGATTTCCTCGACCTGATCGAGCAGGTCGGCGCCGGCGTCGGTTGCGATGTGATCACGGCGAGCACCGAGGAAGGGTTCCGCGAGCAGCTCGCATCGCGCCAGCCCGCCCTGATCCTGCTCGATCTGCAGATGCCCGGCATGGACGGCGTCGAGGCGCTGCGCTATCTCGGCCGCATCGGCACGACGGCCGGCATCCTGCTGGCGAGCGGCATGGATCAGCGCGTGCTGGTCAGCGCACGCCAGCTCGGCGACCAGCTTGGCCTCAAGATGCTCGGCACGCTGCAGAAGCCGGCGATGATCGAAGAGATCGAATCGCTGCTGTCGCGGCATCTCGAACCGACCGAACGCATCACCGTCGCGGACCTGCAGCGCGCGATCGAAGAACACGAACTCGTCGTGCACTACCAGCCGAAAGTGGTGCGCACGAACAATGACTGGCAGGTGAAAACCGCCGAAGCGCTGGTGCGCTGGCGGCATCCGACGCTGGGCCTGCTGCCGCCGGGCGAATTCCTGCCGCTGGCGGAGCGTTCGGGCCTGATCGTCGGCGTTACCGATTTCGTGCTGACGGATGCGATCCGCCAGATCGGCCACTGGCGCACGCGCGGACTGGAACTCGGCGCCGCCGTGAATCTCTCGCCGCGCCTGGTGCAGGATCTGGAATTCCCCGACCGTCTCGGCCTCTTGCTGCGCGAATTCGACGCGACCGCCGAACAGCTCACGCTCGAAGTCACCGAAGCCGCCTCGCTCGACGATCCGGATCTGGTGATGGACATCTTCACGCGCCTGCGCGTGCGCGGCGTCGGCCTGTCGCTCGACGACTTCGGCATCGGCACCTCGTCGCTGACCCAGCTCTACAAGATGCCGTTCAGCGAAGTGAAGATCGACCGCCTGCTGATTTCCGAAATCCCCACCGGCCGCGCCGCCGCGACGGTCGTACGCGCCATCATCGACCTCGCCCACAACCTCTCGCTCAGCGTCTGTGCCGAAGGCGTCGAAACCTCACCGGTCTTCGAAATGCTCGACCAGGCCGGCTGCGATGCGCTGCAGGGCGAATTCATTGCACCGGCGATGCCGGCGAGCGAAATGGAATCGTTCATCAACGTGTGGAATGGGGGGGAGCAGACGTTGGTGCCGGTGGTGAGGAAGAAGTAGGCGGGCTACAGGCTACAGGCGACAGGCTACAGGCTACAGGCTACAGGCGACAGGCCAGAATGCATGGCGTCCGCGGCTTGGTCTGCCTGTCGCCTGTAGCCCGTAGCCTGTCTCCGGTCAGATCACCCTCCGCAATTTGTCCTTCCCGCTGCTTTCCTTCGCCCTGCGCAACAGGTGCAGCGGCGCGGACAACACGATCCGCGTTCCCTGACCCGGTTCTTCGAAGCTGATCGTGCCGCCGAGCATGCGGGCGCGGTATTCCATGATCTTCAGGCCCATGCCGGGGCGCCCCTGGGCGAGGCCGGCGGACAGGCCGATGCCGTTGTCGGCGATGGACAGCTGCAGCTTGCGGCCCGTGGCGCGCAGGTCGATGGCAACGGTGGTGGCGCGGGCGTAGCGCGCGGCGTTGGTCGTGGCTTCCTGCGCGATGCGATACAGATGCGTCGCGGCGCCTTCTTCGAGCTCCGGCAGTTTCTGCGCGCCGCTGGTGAAACTGCATTCGAGGCTGTACAGGTCGGTGCAGCGCACGGCGAGATGCTTCAGCGCCTCCGGCAGGCCGCCGCGTTCGAGATTCACCGGCGCGAGACCGCGTGCCAGCGAGCGCGTGCTCTGGATCGCATGCGCCAGCAGGTCGCTGATCTTGGTGACCTGCGACGAATACTGCTGCGCCTCGCGCGCGAGCTGCATTTCCAGGCCCTTGAGCAGCAGCGACAGGCCGGTCAGTTCCTGGCCGAGACCGTCGTGCAGGTCGCTGCCGAGGCGGCGCTGCTCGCGGTTCGAGATCTCCAGAATTTCCTGTTCGAGCGCCTTCTGGTTGGTGATCTCGCGCACCGTGCAGACCAGCCCGACCACGGTGTTGTGGTCGCGCAGCGGCACCTGCGTGAACGTGAACCAGCGCACCGCGCCGTCGGGCGTGATCCACGCGCGCTCCTGGTCGGTCAGCGTGCGGCCGGTGCGGAAAATGCTCTCGGCCTGCGTTTCGATCTCGACGATGGTTTCCTCGGGCCACACTTCCGACAGGCGCCGGCCGATCACCGCTTCGCGCTTCTTGCGCAGCGTGTCGAGCAGCGCGCGATTGACGACGGTCAGCCGGCTCTGCGTGTCCACGGCGTAGACGATTTCCGGCAGGCTGTCGATGAGCGTGCCGAGCAGCAGCCGCTGTTCTTCCAGGGCCACTTCGGCCTGACGCCGTTCGCGACGTTCGCGCGCCTCGGTCAGTGCGCGGTTCACGACGGCCGGCAGTCGCTGCAGGCGGTCCTTCAACACGTAGTCGGTGGCGCCGCTCTTCAGGGCTTCGATCGCGCGTTCCTCGCCGAGCGAGCCGGAGACGAAAATGAACGGCACATCGGGTCGCCATTCCAGCACCAGCTTCAGGGCGGCCAGCCCGTCGAATCCCGGCAGCGTGTAATCGGCCAGGATCAGGTCGGGCGGCTTCGCGTCGTCCCGCAGGGCATCGAGAAACGCCTGCTTCGATGCGACATGCGTCCAGTCGACCTGGACGCCGTTGCGCGCCAGTTCCAGCTGGATCAGTTCGGCGTCGTTGGCATTGTCCTCGAGCAGGACGAAGCGCAGGGTGGCGGGGAGTTCCTTTTTCATGCGTGGCGCTGCTGTTCCGCAGTCTTGCGGGGCAGGACACCCGCTGATCGGCAAAGCTAGCACTATGCGAAGACCGTGGAAAATGGGGATTGCTCCCGGCTGGCGCAATGACGGGCCAGGGGCGTACAAAACGGGGCTGGAAGAATCGCGATTCACCGCGCGGCGGCTTTGGTTGCCGTACACAGCACAGGCAGGGCGCCCATGACGGACCAGACGAGAGTAGCCATTGTCGACGACCATCCCTTCGTGCGCGAAGGGCTCAAGCAGCTGCTGGCCGGCCAGCCGGACTTCGAACTGATCGCCGAGGCATCGTCGGCGGGCGAAGCGCGCACGTCCATCGATGGCAGCGAACCCGACGTCGCCGTGGTGGACCTCGCGCTCGGCGCCGATGACGGCGTCGAACTGGTGAAGTGGATCCGCGAGAACCATCCCGACGTGCGCGTGCTGGTGCTGTCGATGCAGGAAGAGGCGCTCTACGCCGAACGGCTGCTGCGGCTGGGCGTCAGCGGTTATGTCATGAAGAACGTCGCAGGGACCGATTTCCTGGGCGCGCTGCGCAAGGTGGCGCGGGGCCAGAAGCACGTCAGCAGTGCGATGGGCGAACGCCTGCTGAGCCAGGTGGCCCGCGGAAGGGTGCCGGGCGCGGACGAAGATCCCGTCTCGGCCCTCACCGACCGCGAGCTGGAGGTGTTCAAGCTGATCGGCGCGGGCATCAGCACCCGCGAGATTTCCCAGCAGCTCAACCTGTCGATGAAGACCGTCGACGCCCATCGCAGGCACATGCGGGAAAAGCTCAATCTGCGCTCGACCGGCGAACTGATCCGCTATGCCACGCAGTGGGTGGCGAATCGCGGTGAATAGCTGAAACTTGACGAAGAGCCACGGAAATCCCGTGGTTACTGGCGAATAAACAAGAAAATCTTTCCGAAGCTGCCCGCCTCCCATTTTCGAGAACCCTTCGTGCTTTTTCGCAAAGACGGTCGTGCCACCCCAGACATTAGGGGATTGGCTGATATCCCCTAATCCTCCGCTGCAACACCATTTGCGCCGGTCGAATGCAGCCTAAGTGGCTGTGCCGGCTTGGGTTGATTACATCAGGGGTCCTGCTGCGATGGCGCGGCACGGGCGCCTGCGTTCGTTGGATTCCGGTCGAGATGACGGTGACGGCAAGCGTCTCAGCAGCTACGGGAAAGACACGCACCGACGGTCCGGGCGACGCCCTGCTGCGGCTGCGGGATGCCGCCCGCGCCATGCGCCCGGTGCTGACGCCGCTGTCGGCGCTGGTGGTCGTGGTGGATTGCGATCTGATCACGCACTTCGCGAGCCGCGGCACCGGCGGGTTCACGGCCGAAGGCATGGAAGGCAGGCACGTCACGGAGTACCTGCCGGAGCACGTGCGCGAACGGGCGCTCGGTGCGATGCATCGCTGCCTGGCGACGGGCAACGACGATGCCTACTGCGGCGAGGCGGAGACCGACGGCGAGATGCGCTACTACGACGTGCGCATCAGCGCCCTGCGCAGCGACGACGCCCTGATCGGCCTGACGCTGAACGCCACGGAGCGCACCGAACAGGTGAAGGCCGCGCGGGCCATTGCCACGCAGGCCCGCATGATCGAGTCGATGCTCGAAGGTGTGGCGGTGATCGACGAGCACGGTGTCGTGGGTCTGACCAACCCGGCGTTCGATGCCATGTTCGGTTACGGCCGCGACGAACTGCGCGGCCGCGAAATGAATTCGCTCGCCGGCTGGCCGGTGGGCCAGCGCGAACGCTGGCAGATGCTGGCGCTGGCGGGGACGGGGTCGATGGCGGTGGAGTTCGACGCGAAACGGCGCGACGGCCGGCACTTCTCGGCCGCAGGCGTGCTGTCGGGCTTCGAGATTGCCGGGCGCAATCACAGCCTGCTGGTCGTGCAGGACGTGACCGAGCGCAAGCTGCTGGAGCGCGCGATGCTGGAAGCGGCGAACCGCGAGCAGTACCGCATCGGCAACGATCTGCACGATGGTCTCGGACAGGAACTGACGGGTGTCGCGCTGATGATGCGCGGTCTCGCCGGCCGGGTCGCGACGGAATATCCACCGATCCTGCCCGAGATCGAAGGCATCACGCGGCTGGTGAACAACGCCATCGAGAGCACGCGCGCACTGGCGCGCGGACTGTCGCCGGTGAACCTGGAACGCGGTGGATTGCAGGACGCGCTGGAAGGGCTCGCGATGCACGCGAGCGAACTTTACGGCGTGCCCACCGTCTTTACTCATCGTCTGGGCGCCAACCGGACGCTGAATGCGGAGCTGGCGAACCACCTGTACCGCATCGCCCAGGAGGCGGTGCGCAATGCGGTCCGCCACGGACAGGCGCGGTCAATACGACTGCACCTGAACACGGTGCGCGCTAAGGTGAAACTGGCGATCACCGACGACGGCGTCGGCATGCCGGCAGGCGCAATGGATGCGACCGGCATGGGTCTGAAGATCATGTGTTATCGCGCGCGCATTCTCGGCGGCGATGTGAGTTTCGAAGCCGCGGAACCGCGCGGCACGCGGGTGGTCTGTGAATGCCCGCTCGAGGTCGGCAACGTCCGCGTCCGCAGGATTCCAGGCGCGCGGGTCCGGGGCTGACCACCTTTGTAATGAGTTGAGCGATTCGGTTTTCTCGGCTGCGACGCAGCATTGCCTGCTGCCGCGCTTTTGAAGGAGTGATTGCAATGAGTCTTGGGCCTACCCTGTTGAAGAGTGTCCACAAGCCGCTGACCAGCGTGCCGAAGGATCGCAAGCGTCGCGTCCTGATCGTGGACGATCATCCCATCGTGCGTCAGGGACTGCGTCGCCTGATCGAGGCGGAGTCGGATCTCGAAGTGTGCGGCGAGAGCGAAACCGCGCGCGAAGCGAAATCGCTGATCCGCGAACTCGAACCCGATGCCGTCATCGTCGACGTGTCGCTGAAGCAGGGCGACGGCCTGGAACTCGTCAAGGATGCGCGCGCGCACTACCCGGCGCTGCCGCTGCTGGTGCTGTCGATGCACGACGAGGCGATCTATGCCGAGCGCATGCTCTCGGCCGGCGCCAACGGCTACATCATGAAGCAGGCCGCTTCCGACCAGTTCCTGGTCGCGCTGCGTCGCGTGCTCGAAGGCGGCATCTACGTCTCCGAAGCCGTCGGCAACAGCATGATCGAGAAGTTCGCCTCGGGCGGCGCCTACATCTCGGCCAACCCGATCGACAGTCTCACCAATCGCGAACTGCAGGTGCTGCACATGATCGGCAAGGGCCTGTCGACCCGACAGACCGCCGAAGCCCTGAACCTGAGTGTGAAAACGGTCGAATCGCATCGCCAGCGCATCAAGCGCAAGCTGTCGCTGCGGACCTCCGCACAGCTTATGCAATATGCCGTGAACTGGTACGCAGGCAGGGAGCCCGGTCCGAAGGCATGATCCCGCGAGGATCGGCACTCACGGGATCGCGTGAACTTTCTGCCCACATTGTCTGAGCCGAATGTCATTGCAGGGATCATCGCGACTGCCCTGATCGTCGCCGTACCCGCCGCCTGGGCCGTCTGGTTCCTGCGGCGGCGGGTACAGAATCTGCGCCAGGACCTGGTCTTCACCTCCGCCGCGCAGCGGCGCGACAACGCCATCGTCGAAGCGTCCGGCGAAGGCGTGCTGGAAATCGACAGCGCCGACCGGGTCCGCTACGCCAATCCGGCCGCGGCCCGCCTGCTCGGCTACGAAAGCAGCGACGAACTGATCGGCCTCAACTTCCGCACGCTGATCAACGATTCCGAAGAACGCGCCAGCCGCGTCATCCGCCGCGGCGCCACCACCGATCTCATGACCGGCATGGGCGCGGTGCTCAAGCGCAAGGACGGCAAGCGCCGTCCGGTCGAATACCGCGTCGTTCCCATCACGCCCCATCGCGGGCCCGGCGGCATGGTGCTGGCCTTTCGCGACGTCAGCGAGCGCGTGCGGCTGGACGCCCTGCTGAGCGACATGCAGACCACCGCACTGGTCGGCGGCTGGGAATACGACCTCGTCACCGAACGCATCTTCTGGACCGACGCCGTCTACGCCATCCACGACCTGGTCGCCGGCACGCTGCTGACGCTGGAGATGTGCCAGTCGTTTTTCGCCGAACCGTACCGCGCCCAGCTGCAGACCGCGCTCGAACAGGCGCGCGTGAGCGGCGTCACTTCGACCCTGCAGCTGCCGCTGACCAGCGCCCGCGGCCGGCACATCTGGGTGCGTCTCATCATCAAGGCCGACCGGCGCGGCGGCGAGACCGTGCGCCTGCACGGCGTCATCCAGGACGTCACCGATCGCGTCATCGCCGAGCAGCAGGTGGCGGAAACCCGCGATTTCTACGAACTCACGCTCAACGCCATTCCGACGCTGGTGCTGTACGTCGACCGCAACCAGGTCGTCACCTACGTCAACAAGGCGGTCGAAGAGTTCGCCGGCCTCACGCGTGCCGACTGTGTCGGCCGCGCACTCAGCGCGTTCTATTCGCCGGAAGAGTTCGCCCTCATCGCCGGTCACGTCGACTCGGCGCTGCGCGGCGCCGCCGGCGCGCTCAAGCACAGCACCACGCGCAGCGGACGCACGCGCGACTGGCAGATCCATTTCGTTCCCGAGTTGGAACCGCGCACCGATGGCGCATCCGGCGCGGTGCGCGGCTTCTTCGTCATCGGTTACGACCTCACCGAGATCAAGCGTCTGGAAGCGCGCCTGCTGCAGGCGCAGAAGATGGAAGCGATCGGCCAGCTGACCGGCGGCATCGCGCACGACTTCAACAATCTGCTCGGTGTCGTGCTCGGCAACCTGCAACTGCTCGAGCGCGGCGTCGACGACAATCCGAATCTCGCCCGCAAGGTGCACACCGCGATGCGTGCCGCCATGCGCGGCGCCGATCTCACGCGCCGTCTGCTGGCGCTGGCACGACGCCAGATGCTCGATCCGAACGTGGTCGATCTGAATCGCCAGCTCACCGGCCTCGCCGATCTCATGCAGCGCACGCTGGGCGAATCGATCGAGGTGCGCATGGTGCAGGCGCACGATCTGTGGCACACGCGCGTCGACGCGGGCCAGTTCGAGAACGCCATCCTCAATCTCGCCATCAATGCGCGCGATGCGATGGTCGGCGGCGGACGGCTCACGGTGCGCACGCAGAACGTGCGGCTCGATGCCGACTTCACGCGCGAGCATCCGCAGGTCGAGCCGGGCGAATACGTGTCGGTGAGCGTGACGGACAACGGTGTCGGCATCGAACCGGAAGTGCTGACGCGCGTGTTCGAGCCGTTCTTCACCACCAAGGAATCGGGTCGCGGCAGCGGCCTGGGGCTTGCGATGGTGCACGGTTTCGCCGAGCAGGCCGGCGGCGTCGCCACGATCAGCAGCGAAGTCGGCAAGGGCACGACCGTGCAGCTGCTGTTGCCGCGCTGTCGCGAAGAGAATTCCGTGCGCGAGGACACCATCGTCACGCGCTTCGCGCCGAAGGGCCACGAAACCATCCTCGTCGTCGAGGACGACGCCGACCTGCGCGAAACCGTCGTCACCGCGCTGACGCAGTTCGGCTATCGCGCGCTCGCGGCGGCGAATGCGGAACGCGCGCTGCAGATCCTGAACGGCACGGACCATGTCGATCTGCTGTTCACCGACATCATGATGCCCGGCGGCACGCTGGGACCGGAGCTGGCGCGCCGCGCGCGCGAACTGCGGCCCGGCATCGAAGTCCTGTTCACGACCGGCTATGCCGACAGCGCCGTGCTGAGCGGCGGCATCTCCGCCGCGGACGTGCTGCACAAACCCTACAGAAACGAAGAACTGGCCTTGCGCGTGCGCCATGTGCTGGACCGGGAGGCGCGCGTTGCCTGAACTTGCCAACAGACTGCTCGTCATCGACGACCAGCCCGATCTGTGCGAATTCATTTCCGAAGCGGCTTCGGCGATGGGATTCGAAGCGCTCGCGGTGACCGAACCGGATGCGTTCCGGCGCGCCGTGCAGGAATTCCAGCCGTCCGTGGTCGTGCTCGACCTGCAGATGCCCGGCGCCGACGGCATCGAACTGCTGCGCTATCTCGGCGAGCGCGGCAGCAAGGCGCACGTGCTCGTGGCGAGCGGCATGGATCAACGCGTGCTCGCGACGGCGCAGCAGCTCGGTCGCGCCCAGGGCCTGGCGATGCTCGGTGCGTTGCAGAAGCCGATCATGCTCGCCGATCTCGAAGCGACGCTGCGCCGCTGCCTGCAGGCGGAAACGCCCGTCACGATTGCCGCGTTGACGGCAGCGCTCGATCAGCGCCAGATCGCCGTGCACTACCAGCCCAAGGCCACGCGCGTCGCGCCGGGTCGCTGGATCGTCGAAGGCGTCGAAGCGCTGGCGCGCTGGGAGCATCCGACGCTCGGCTTCGTCTCGCCGGCGCGCTTCATTCCGCTCGCCGAACGTCATGGCCTGATCCGTCGACTCACCGAGCAGGTGCTGGAAATATCGCTGGCGCAGAGCCGCGCCTGGTCCACGGCGGGATTGCAGTTGTCGGTGGCGGTCAACCTGTCGCCGCAACTGCTCAATGATCTGGCCTTCCCTGACCACGTGGCGCGCATGGCTGCGCAGATCGGCGCCGATTCGCGCCGCATCATTTTCGAAGTGACCGAAAGCGCCGCGATGTTCGATCCCGGCACGACCATGGACGTGCTGACGCGCATGCGCGTGAAGAACTTCGGCCTGTCCATCGACGACTTCGGTACCGGCTATTCCTCGCTGAAGCAGCTGTACCTGATGCCCTTCAGCGAACTGAAGATCGACACCTCGTTCGTGCGCGACATCTTCGCCCACGAAGACGCCCGCACCATGGTGGAAACCATGATCCTGCTGGCCCACAAACTCCGCCTCACCGCCTGCGCCGAAGGCGTCGAAACGCCGGAAGTGCTGGCATTCCTCGACTCCGTCGGCTGCGACCGCGCCCAGGGCTACTACATCGGCCGGCCGATGCCGGGCGAGGATTTGCAGGAGCGGGTGAGGGTGTGGAATGAGAGTCAAGGGAACTGAAAGAGGCTACAGGCTACAGGCGACAGGCCAGAGAACGGATTGTCACCTATACCGACCGTCCGGGGATCGGCGGCGCCAATGTGATTCTGGTCTGTCGCCTGTCGCCTGTAGCCTGTAGCCAGTAGTAGCTCTCCTTCCAACCTTCCCCCCGCCCCCCGCATCCAATCTCCCGACCACGCTGTATCCGGCAATCGGTGGAGACGACAATTTCGCTGGTGAATGCTGATCGCTCCATGATTTCCGATGCGACGCTGGTCGAGGCTGCGCGTCGCGGCGACATGCGTGCATTCGAACGCCTGTATCGCCTGCATTCGGGGCGGGTCATGGGTCTGTGCCTGCGCATGGCGCGTCGGCGCGACGTGGCCGAAGATTGCGTGCAGCAGACCTTCATCCGGGCGTGGCGCAATCTCGCGGCCTTCGAGGGGCGCAGCGCCTTCGGCACCTGGCTGCACCGCATCGCCGTGAACGAGGTGCTCACCTACGCCCGTAATCACGGGACCCGCACGGAGGCGAACGACGCCGACATCGATGTCGATGCGGCGGTGGATGTCGCCCGTGATGGCAGCGGCGACGTCGATGCCGGCGAGGTGATGGATGTGGAGCGCGCGCTGGCGGGATTGCCCGAAGGCGCGCGGAACGTGATGGTGTTGCAGGCGATCTACGGTTACAGCCATGAGGAAGTCGCGGACATGCTCGGGATCGCGGTCGGAACCTGCAAGGCGCAGCTGCATCGCGGTCGTCACCTGTTGCGCGAACGGATGGGATTGCAGGAGCTGGAGTCATGAACTCTCGTCGTGATCCTCTCGATGTCGCACTCGAGGCCTTGCCGCGCGAGGTCGCGCCGACGCGCGATCTGTGGGCGGGCATCGAGGCGGAAATCGCCGGCCCGTCGCCCGTCGTCCGTCGCCCGTCGTCCGCTTTGTGGATGCGCCTGGCCGCCGGCGTCGTGCTGGTGATCGCCTCGTCGCTGACGACCTACGTGATCACGCGCCAGATCGTGCAGGAGAACGTGCTGCAGGCCCAGCGTGCGACTGAAATGCATCAGCCGGTCGTGCCGGCGATGCCGGCGAGCTTTGCGCAGCAGGCGCTGGGTGCGGAATACCTGCAGGCGCGCGCGGCGCTGGACGCAGAGTTCCAGCGCCAGGTCGCGACGCTGCCGCCGGTGACGCGTGCGAAGCTCGAACGCAATCTGGCGGACCTGCGTCGTGCGGCGAGCGAGATCTCGGCCACGCTCGCCGAGCATCCCAGCCATCCGCTGCTGCAGGAACTGCTGCTGTCCACGTATCAAAGCGAACTGGCGCTGCTCGGCAGCGTCACCGACATGAACGTACCGGTCCTGACGTCATCCCCGAGCGAGACGCGTCTATGAAGTCGACGAGAAGAATCCTCAGCGTGATCGCCGCGCTGCTCACGCTCAGCGCAATAGCGCAGGCCGATACGGTGGAGCGCACCGTGCCGGCGGATGCCCGCGGCGAAGTGGAGATCGTGAACGTGGCCGGCGAGGTCCAGGTGCGTGGCTGGGACCGCGCGGAAGTGCAGGTGCATGCCGACCTCGGCGACGGCACCGAGCGGCTCGATGTCGGCAGCAGCAAGGGCCGCACGTCCATCAACGTCATCGTGCGCAGCGGGCGCAGCAGCTCCGGTTCCGATCTCATCGTCGAAGTGCCGCGCGACAGCACGCTCATCGTCAAGACCGTGAGCGCCGACCAGACGATCGCCGATGTGCGCGGCGCGCAGCGCCTGCAGGCCGTCAGCGGTTCCATCAGCACGCAGGCGTGGCAGGAGGAAGTCCGCATCAAGACCATCAGCGGCGAAGTCACGGTCGCCGGCCGCAAGACCCCGGGCCGCATGGCCGTGAACACGGTCAGCGGCGACGTGAATCTCGACAACCTCGCCGGCGAGCTGACGCTCGAAACCGTCACCGGCGACATGGACGTGCGCATGGCGACGCTCGCCCGCGGCCGCATCCAGACCACCAACGGCGAACTGCGTCTGCACGCCGCACTCGCCGCCGACGCCACGCTCGAAGCCGAAGCCATCAACGGCGATCTGTCGTTCCTGCTGCAGTCCCCGGTGAATGCGGAGTTCGACATCGAAACCTTCAATGGCGAAATCGACAACTGCTTCGGCCCGAAGTCGGTCCGCACCCGCGAATTCGCCCCGGGCAATGCCCTGCGATTCAAGGAAGGCAACGGCAGCGCCCGCGTGCGCGTGAAGACGCTCAATGGCGGCGTGGAGATCTGCAGGTAAGAGGAAGAGGGTTCACACGGAGAGCACGGAGAACACGGAGCCAGAGATCAAGAAAGAAGAATTTCCACGGGGGAGGAAGGGGAACACGGGGAGCACGGGGACAGAAAACTTCTTTCTCTCAAGACCCCGTGTTCCCCGTGTCCCCCGTGGAAATTCTTCTTTTTCCTTGTTCTGAACTCCGTGCTCTCCGTGATCTCCGTGTGAAACCTCTTCCTCTGTGCCTGCCCGGACAGTTACGATCGGGCAGGCAATGTCCGAGCCCACGAAAACAAACGACGCTGCAACGTCTGCGGCCGTCTGGCGCATCCTGCTCGTCGATGACGAGCCCACGCAGCGACTGATCGTGGCGCGCCTGCTGAAGCGGGCCGGGTACGAAGTCGAGACGGCCGGCAACGGCGTGGAGGCCGTCGCCAAGCTCGGCTCGGGCGATTTCCAGTTGATGATCACCGACTGGGAAATGCCGGAAATGGATGGCATCGCGCTGTGCCGCGCGCTGCGCAAGTCCGAGACTCAGAGTTATACCTACACGATCCTGCTCACGGCCCGCGATTCCATCGAGAACGTGGTGGCAGGACTGCAGGCCGGCGCCGACGACTATCTGACCAAGCCCGTGATCGAGCCCGAGCTGATCGCGCGGCTCAACACCGGCAAGCGCATCGTGACGCTGGAGCGTTCGCTGCGTGCCGCGAACGAAGAGAACCGGCGCATCTCCATCACCGATCCGCTGACCGGTGCGTACAACCGTCGCTACCTGATGGAACAGCTGCCGCGCGAGATCGATCGCTCCGCGCGCTACGGGCGCGAACTCTCCGTGGTCATGTGCGACGTCGACCACTTCAAGCGCATCAACGACACGCACGGCCATCTCGCGGGCGACGAAGTGCTGCGCTGGTTCGTCGCCAAGCTGCAGAAGCACGTGCGCTCGGCCGACTGGGTCGCGCGCTACGGCGGCGAGGAATTCGTCGTGGTGCTGCCGGAGACGAACGTCCGCAACGCCGCCTCCGCTGCGGAGAACCTGCGGCAGTACATCGCCTCGGAGCGTTGCCTGCTGCCCTCGGGCGAGACGGTCGAAGTCACTGCGAGCTTCGGCGTCAGCGGCTGGCAGGCCGTTGCCCAGCAGGGCGCCACGCTCGATGCGCTCATCGCGCGCTGCGACGCCGGCATCTATGCCAGCAAGGCGAATGGCAGGAACCGGGTGACGGTCGAGGCGATGGATTAGCGCTGCCTCTGCCTGTGGGGCCGGCTTCAGCCGGCCTCTCTAAGGAGTCAGGCTGAAGCCTGACCTACAGCCTGACCTGCAGCCTGACCTACAGGATCACCCCGCCTTCTGCACCGCCCCGTCCACCTGCGCATGCAGGAACTGCGCAGCGCGCTGGAATTCGAGATCCACGCCGAGCACGAGGTCCCTGAGCCGCGGCTGATCCAGGCCGGGACCGTTCGTCTCGAGTTCGGCCGACAGTGCACGCAGCGTCTCGGCATAGATGTTGGCGCTCGCGCCCTTGAGCTTGTGCGCGGCGCGCGCCAGCGCGGGCCGATCGAGGCTCGCGAGTGCCGCATGGATTTCCTTCAGCACCTGCTCGCCGCTCGCAATGAACGTGCTCGCCAGTTCATGCGCGAACTCCCAGTCGCCGGCCGTCAGTTCGTGCAGCCGGGCGAGTTCGACGGGCACGTTCTCGACGGAGGCCGGTGCGACGCTCGCGGGCGCGGTCTCCGCCGCGGAGCCCAGGCCGTAACGATCCAGCGTCTCGTGCAGCCGCGCGATCTCCAGCGGCTTGGTGAGGAAGTCGTTCATCCCCGCTTCGAGACAGCGTTCGAGCTGGCCTGACATCGCATTCGCGGTGAGGGCGACGATCGGCGTCGTGCGCGCCGACTGTCCGCGCTCGAGTTCGCGGATGCGGCGCGTCGCGGTGAGACCGTCCATGACCGGCATCTGCAGATCCATCAGCACGATGTCGAAGCGGCCTTCCTGCCAGGCCTTGACGCCTTCGGCGCCGTTGTCGGCCACGCGCACCTTGCAGCCCATGCGCTCCAGGAAGCGCACCGCGACCTTCTGGTTGACCGCGTTGTCCTCCACCAGCAGCACGTTGCCGTGATAGCGCCGGCCGCTTTCCGAGCCGGAGAGCGAGCCGCGTGTGACGATCGGCTGGCTCTGCAGATGCCATTCCTTCGCATCGCGCGACAGCACCTTGTCGAGACATTCGAACAGCTCGCGCGCGCGGATCGGTTTGGTGAGGTAGCCGGCGAAACCCAGCGACGCGAAGCGCTGCATGTCGCCGTGGCGGTCGAGCGACGTCAGCACGATCACGCGCGCCTGCGACAGTTCCGGATCCTTGTTGATGCGCTGGCCGAGCGCGGCGCCGTCCATGTCCTGCATGCGGTTGTCGACGATCACGACTTCGAACGGATGGCCGTCGTTGAGCGCGATGCGCATGAGCCGCAGCGCTTCCTCGCCGCTGCCGGCGAGGCTGGCTTCGTAGCCCGCGTGCAGCAGCTGGCCGCCCAGCACGCGGCGATTGGTTTCCTGATCGTCGACCACGAGGATGCGTCGGCCGAGCCGCGTGAGATCGAGCGGCACCGTCATCGTCTGCTGCGCGGCGGGCTCCATCGGCAGGACGAACCAGAACACCGAGCCCGCGCCCGGTTCGCTCTCGACGCCGACCTCGCCGCCCATCATCTCCACCAGGCGTCGCACGATCGACAGGCCGAGGCCGGTGCCGCCGAAGTGTCGCGTGGTGGAGGAGTCGGCCTGCACGAACGGCTGGAACAGCGACTTGAGTTTTTCCGGCGCGATACCGATGCCGGTGTCGCGCACTTCGAACTGCACCAGCGCCTTGCCGTCGCGCCGCCCGGCGAGACTGACTTCGATGACGATCTCGCCCGTCGGCGTGAACTTGACGGCATTGCCGACCAGGTTGATCAGGCACTGGCGCAGCCGCTGCGGATCGCCGATGAGGCGCGCCGGCACCTGCGGATGCACGTGCACGACGAGTTCCAGATTGCGCGCCGCGGCCTGGAAGGCCATGACGCCGCCGACGTCCTCGACGTTGGCGCGCAGATCCATTTCGAGCGCTTCGATGTCGAGCTTGCCGGCCTCGATCTTGGAGAAGTCGAGAATGTCGTTGATGACGATCAGCAGCGAATCGGCGCTGCCGCGGATGGTTCCGGCGTAGTCGCGCTGCGTGCGGTCGAGCGCGGTTTCCAGCAGCAGGCCGGTCATGCCGATGATGCCGTTCATCGGCGTGCGGATTTCGTGGCTGACGTTGGCCAGGAACTCGCTCTTGGCGCGGTTGGCCGCTTCGGCCGCCTGCGTGGCACGCAGCAGTTCTTCGCGCGCTTCGCGCGCGTCGGTCACGTCCTGCAGCGAACCGGAGACGCGCAGGGCGCGACCGCCGTCATCGCGCTCCGCCGTGCCGCGGGCGCGGAACCAGCGGTACGCGCCATCGCACATGCGCAGGCGGATTTCCATGTCGTAGGGCTGGTCGTGTTCCATGTGCGCGAGCGTCGCGGCCGTGGCGGTCGCGACATCGTCGGGATGCAGCCGGTCGCGCAGGAAATTGACGTCGGTCGGCAGATCGTTTTCCGGATAGCCGAGCAGCCGCGCGAGCCGCGGCGACGACCAGGCCGTGCCATCGGCATCGGCTTCCCACAGGCCGTCCTGCGTACCGGCGATGGCGCGCTCGAAACGCGCCTGGGCCTGCCGCAGGGCATCCTCCGCCAGCTTCTGTTCGTGGATGTCCTGGATCGATCCCGACATGCTCACCGCGTTGCCCTGCGCATCGCGTTCGACGCTGCCGCGGGTGCGGATCCAGCGATATTCGCCGGCGGCCGTGCGCAAGCGATGTTCGAATACGAAGGGCGTGCCGTCGGCCGCGTGGCGCTCCAGCGCCTTGCGGCTCACGGCGACGTCGTCGGGGTGCTCGATGCGGTTCTGGAACTCTTCGAGAGTCGTGGGCAGCCCGCCATCGGGATAGCCGAGCAGCGCGTGGTAGCTGGACGACGCCCAGACGCTGCCGCTGCCGAGCACCGATTCCCAGTGGCCTTCGGAACTCGACAGCGAGGCGCGCTCCAGCCGGCGTTCGGCGTCGCGCAGCAGGCGCGCCTGCTGTTCGAGGGTCTGCGCTGCTTCCACTTCGCGCGTGACGTCCCACGACGCGCCGAGCAGGCTCGCGGGCTGGCCCTTTTCATCGAAGATGAGCTTGGCGTAGTTCTGCACGTGCACCATGCGCCCGGACGACGGCAGCGCGCGATAGCGATACGACACGCGGTCGGTGCCGGCGGCCATGCTCTCCTGGATCGCATTGACGGTGCTTTCGCGATCGTCGGGATGGATCGCTTCGAGCAATGCGCCCACCGTCATGGCGGCAGGATCGTCGGGCCGCATCGCGTGGATGGGATTCTCGACCCACATGAATTCGCGCTTGTGCAGGTCGAGCTGCCAGGAGCTGATGTTGGCGACCTGCGTGGCGATGCTCAGCCGGTCGAGCAGCGTGCGCTCGTGTTCGGCCTGTTCCTTGAGCTGCTGTGCCGCCTCGACTTCCTTGGTGACGTCCCAGGTGACGCCGAGCAGGCGCGTCACGCGGTCGGCCTCGTTGCGGATCAGGCGCGCATTCGCCTGTGCGTGGATGATGCGGCCGTCCGCCGCCACCGCGCGATAGCGGTACGAGAGACGGTCGCCGTGGCTGCGGAACGCCTGCTTCAGCGCCGCCAGGAAGACGCCGCGATCGTCCGGATGCAGCACGCGGCCGAACGCCTCGAGCGAATCGTCCTCGGGCATCGGCACGCCTTCGAGCGTGTTTTCGCGCCACAGGAAGCGCTGCTGCTCCAGGTCGATTTCCCAGGAACTGATGCCGGCGGCCTGGGTCGCGATGTTGAGCCGGTCGAGCAGCGTGCGTTCCTGTTCGGCCTGACGTTGCAGCAGATCGTTGGTCTGGACCTCGTTGGTGATGTCCGTGGTCGAACCGAGCAGGCGCATCGCCTGGCCATCGGCGTCGCGCACGATGCGCACGTGCGACTGCATGTATCGCACCAGCCCATCGGGGCGCATCAGGCGATAGCGATAGGAATAGCTCGGCAGCTTCTCCGCGATGGCGCGCCGGCCCGCGTCCCGCATCTCTTCGAGATCCTGCGGATGCATCATGCGGCTCAGCGCGTCGCCGTAGTCTTCCAGCGGCACGTCGGCCAGGCCGAAGGCCGCGATGCGGTTTTCCGCCCAGATGAATTTCTCCGTGCGCGGATCGATTTCCCACGGCGAGAAGCCGGCGGTCTCGATGGAGGCGTTGAACCGTTCGATCACCCGTTGCAGATGATCCGCATGCTCCTGCAACTGTCGCGCGCGCAGTGTTTCGTCCGTGACATCGCGCGCGACGCCGAGCAGGCGCGTCGGGCCCGCGCCGTGCGCATCGCGAAGGGCGCGCACGTGCGTTTCCATGTGACGTTCGGCACCGTCGCCGCAGGTGATGCGATAGTGCACGCAGTACACGCCGCCTTGCGGATCGCGCGCCGCCGACTCGATCGTCTCGAACACCGCGGTGCGATCCGCTTCGTGCACGCGCAGCAGCAGATCGCGCGGATGCGGCGTCGGCGGAATGCGGAACAGCGACCACAGGTGTTCGTCGGCGGACAGCGCACTGCGGTCGACATCCATCGCCCAGGTGGCGAACCCCGCGGTCTGCGACGACAGCCGGAGCCGTTCGAGCAGTTCAGCGTGTCCCTGCGGCCCCGGACGCAGGACCGGCGGGCGCGGCGGGCGGCGCAGCCGGACCGGCGCGAAGGGTGCCAGCGGAAAGCCGCCGAGGGCGCCTGCGATGACCGACAGCAGGACCATCACGGCGCGATGCTCCGGCGGGCCGCTGCACAGGCGTGTCGCGCACCCCTGCTAGAATCGGCCGCGCGCACGCGTCCTCGCACGCAGGGCGCGAAAACCCACTGCGGGCACGAGGTTGAACGATGCGGATACTCAAGATCGCCGGCTATACCGTTGCGGCGCTGCTGGCGCTGATCGTCGTGGCGGTTGTCCTGGTCGTCGTGTTCGTCGATCCGAACGACTATCGCGACGACATCGCGGCGATCGTCGAACGCGAAACCGGCCGCCAGCTCACCCTCAGCGGCGATCTGAAGCTGTCGGTCTTTCCGTGGCTGGCCCTGCAAACCGGCGCGGCCTCGCTGAGCGAGGCGCCGGGCTTCGGCGACGAACCCTTCGTCTCGATCGAACGTGCGCGTCTGAGTGCGCGCCTGTGGCCGTTGCTGCGCGGCCGGCTGGAAATCGGCACCGTGGAACTGCATGGCGCGCGTATCCGCCTCATCACCGACGAGCGCGGCCGCGAGAACTGGGCCGATCTGCGCGAGCGCACCGCCTCGCAGCCCGAGACCGCCGAATCCTCGTCGACCTCGTTCCAGACGCTGGCCGGCATCGAGATCAGGGAGTCGTCCATCGCCATGGAAAACCGGCAGACACAGACGCGACGCGTCGTGCGCGACTTCAACCTGGAGTCGGGGCGCTTTCAATCCGGCGAGCCCTTCCCGCTGCAGCTCGGCTTCGTGCTGGAGGAGGGCAATGCGTTGTCCTTCAAGGTGCATGTCGAATCCACGGCAACGGCGGACCTGGGCGGCAACCGGCATCGCCTCGACGACCCGGAGATCGAAGTCACGGTGTCGGGCCAGGGTTATCCCCCCGAGGGCATTCCGGTCCAGGTCCGGGCCAGATCGGTATCTCTCGATATCGGTCAGGAGCTGTATCAACTTGACGGCCTGATGCTGAAAACGACCTGGAAGGGTGATGGATTTCCGGCCGCGGGCGTCCCCGTGCAGGTGCAGGCGTCGCAGGTCGTCGCCAATCTTGCGACGCAGGTCGCAGATCTGCCGGAACTGCAGGTCGAACTCGCCGGGGCCCGCATCACCGGCGCGCTGCATGGCGAGGAAATCCTGGACAGTCCGCGCCTGGGCGGACCGTTGCGGCTGGCGCCGGTGTCGCTGCGCGAATGGCTGCCGAAGCTGGGAGTCGCCGTGCCGACGACCACCGATCCGGCCGTGCTGGGTTCGCTCAGTTTTGCGAGCACCGTTGCCGTGAGCGGCGACACCGCCATGCTGAACGACGTCGAACTGAAGCTCGACGACACGACGGCCAAGGGGTCGCTCGGTCTCGCCAGCATCGAGAACGAGGCGCTGCGTTTCGACCTCGATGTCGATCGCATCGATGTGGATCGTTATCTGGAGCCGGCACCGGCGGAAGCGGCGGCGAAAACGAAGGAGGCGAAGGAAAAGAGTCCGCCCGCCGAGATCCCCGTCGACACCCTGCGCAATCTCAACGCGCGCGGCGAGCTGCGCATCGGCGAAGCGATCTTCGCCGGCGTGAAATTCACGAAGCTGCGGCTCGGCGTGAATGCGCGCGACGGCAAGGTGCGCCTGAATCCTTCCGGGGCCTCGATGTACGGCGGCACGTATCGCGGCGACATCGGCATCGACGCGGCCGGCGACGTGGCGCGCATCAGCCTCGACGAACAGGTGAACGGCATCCAGTTCGCGCCGCTGTTCAAGGATCTGTTCGACAGCCAGCGTTTCTCCGGTCGCGGCACCGCCACGATCAAGGCGACAGGCAGCGGTCGCAATACGGACGACCTGCTGCGCACGCTCGACGGCAACGTGTCGTTCAACGTCGCCGACGGCGCGCTCGAAGGCACGGATCTGTGGTACGAGATCCGCCGCGCCCGCGCCGTACTCAGGCAGCAGGCGGTACCGGAACGCGCCGGCCCGGCCCGCACGACGTTCGATACGCTGCAGGGCAGCGGCGTCCTGAAGAACGGCGTGCTGACGAACGACGATCTCGCCATCGCCTCGCAGTACCTGCGCATCGGCGGCAAGGGCACCATCGATGTGCCGAAGAGCACGCTCGACTACAAGCTCATCGCCACGGTGCTGAAGATTCCGCGCGAAGGTGCCGATCCCGCGCAGTTGCAGGACCTGGTCGATGCGGAAATTCCCATCACGGTGACCGGCACTTTCGACGATCCGAAGGTCCGTCCGGATCTCGAAGGCTATGCGAAAGGTCGCGTGAAGGAAGAACTGAAGAAGCAGGAAGACAAACTCAAGGAAAAACTCGGCGACAAGTTGAAGGATCTCTTCAACCGATAGCTGCCGGAGTTACGCGTGACGCAGCGAAGCGCATCTTCTCTTTTCCCTCCCCCGTGTCGACGGGGGAGGGCAGGGTGGGGGCTCTTCTTCACGCTGTGCTGCAGCGCTGCGACATGCCACGCCTTCGACATCGAATCCTCCCGCGCCAGCTACAGCGACAAACGCTATGAATACGAAATGGTGGCCGTCCTCGATGCGCCCATCGATCGCGTCGAGCGCATCCTGCGCGACTACGAAGGCTATCGTCAGCTCGATTCGCGCATTCTCGAGGCCCGCGTGACCGAACGTCCGGCGGACTACGTGGCGATGCTCGAAACCGTGCTGCACGTCTGCTTCGGTCCGTTCTGTCGCGACGTGAAGCGGCTCGAACGCGTCGAAGAACTGCCGCTCGGACTCGAAGCGAAGGCCGATCCGGCGCACAGCGACGTGAAGTTCGGCGAGACCAAGGTGTACCTGTCGGTGGTGGACGAGCGCACGCGAGTCAGTTACCGCACCACCATCGTGCCGGATTTCTGGGTGCCGCCGTTTCCGGGACGGCGCTGGATGCTGCGGACGCTCGAAGAGAGCACGAAGAACATTTTCCGCGGCGTCGAACAGCGCGCGCAGGCAACGACACCCCAATGAGCGCCGCCATCCGCGAACTCGCGCCGGCCTTGCTCGACTGGTTCGACCGCGCCGGCCGCAAGCATCTGCCGTGGCAGCAGGACCGCACGCCGTATCGCGTGTGGGTTTCGGAAGTGATGCTGCAGCAGACGCAGGTCGCCACCGTCATCCCCTACTACCAGCGCTTCATGGCGCGCTTTCCCGACGTGCACGCGCTCGCTGCAGCGCCGACGGACGAAGTGCTGCATCTGTGGACCGGCCTCGGCTACTACGCCCGCGCACGCAACCTGCAGAAGGCGGCGCAGGCCGTCGCGGCGAATCACGCCGGCGTGTTCCCGGAATCGATCGACGCCGTGCAGGCGCTGCCGGGCATCGGCCGCTCGACCGCCGGCGCCATCCTGGCGCTGTCGCGCGACCAGCGGCATCCGATCCTCGACGGCAACGTGAAGCGCGTACTCGCGCGCTACTTCGGCATCGACGGCTTTCCGGGCGAGACGGGCGTCGAGCGTGAACTGTGGCGGCTCGCCGATCTGTGCACGCCCGCGCAGCGCGTCGCGGATTACACGCAGGCGATCATGGATCTCGGCGCCACGGTCTGCGTGCGCTCGCGGCCGCTGTGTACTGTGTGTCCGTTGAGCGAGCACTGCATCGCGCGCATCGAACATCGGCAGACGAGCCTGCCGACACCGAAGCCGAAGAAGGCCCGTCCGCAACGCAGCGCCTTCGCGGTGATCGCCATGAACGATGCCGGTGCCGTGCTGCTGGAACGTCGTCCGCCGACGGGCCTCTGGGGCGGTCTGTGGACTTTTCCGCAGTTCGAGGATCGTGACGCTGCGATGAGCTGGATGAGCACTGCCGGTCACCCGGCCAGCCGCCAGTTGCCTGACTATCGTCACTCCTTCACCCACTACGACCTGACGCTGCAGCCGTTGCTGATCCGCGTCGCCGGCACACCGGCTGCGATTGCAGAGGCCGACACCCGTTTGTGGTACGACCCGCGCCAACCGGCGCGCATCGGCCTTGCCAAGCCCGCGGTCGAACTGATTGCGATGCTGTCGTCGGACTAGATCCGTCGCTGTGGGTCAGGCTTCAGCCTGACTCCGCAGTCCCCCTCCCTGACCCTCCCCCGCTTCGCGGAGGAGGGGACGAGACCAGTAACAACGGCCATGACCAAGAACGAAATCCTCCGCTTCCAGCCGCCCGTCGCCGAACTGCTCGGCCGCGAAGTCATCGACGTCGACACCGAGAACGGCGCTGCCACCCTGCACTTCCTCGCCCGACCCGATTTCGCCAACCGTCACGGCACCGTGCAGGGCGGCCTCATCGCCGCCATGCTCGACTCCGCGACGGCGCTGGCGCTCTACGCCGTGCTGCCCGTCGAACAGACCGCCGTGACGACGAACCTCAACGTCTCCTTCCTCAAGCCCGCCCGCATCGGCCCGTTCGTCGCAGTCAGCAAACTGCTCTCGCGCGATCATCGCTACGGCGAAACCTCCGCCGAACTGCGCGACCCCGACGGCGTCGTCGTGGCCACGGCGGTGGCGAAGCTGCGGATCGTCAGGCGCAGAATGACGACAGACGAATAGCCGCAAGGCGCAAAGACCACAGGGCCAGAATGAAATGTACCGGGGCGGATCTGTCTTGCGATCCTTGTGCTTTTTTTGCGGCCATTCCTCCTGTCGCCCTGGACGGCTAGACTCTTCTGCATGGCCAGAACAGTGAAATGCGTATTACTCGGCACCGACGCCGAGGGACTCGACAAACCGCCGTATCCGGGCGAACTCGGACAGCGGATCTACGAGAACGTGTCGAAGGAGGCGTGGCAGCGCTGGGTGCGGCATCAGACGATGCTGCTCAACGAATACCGGCTGTCGCCGATCGAGCCGAAGGCGCGCAAGTTCCTGGTGGCGGAGATGGAGAAGTTCTTCTTCGGCGGCGGCTCGGACGCGCCGCAGGAGTTTGTGCCGGAAGAGAAGTGAGCCTCTGACTTCTTCCTGTAGGTCAGGCTTCAGCCTGACTCCGAAGAGGCCGGCTGAAGCCGGCCCCACAGGAGAAGAGCAGCGACAGGCGTCAGCCCGATGCCGCCCGGTTCGTCCCTTCGTTCATCAGCCCGCGCAGCACTTCCGACGTGCGCTCGAATTCCTGCGCGATGCGTTCCACATCCTGGCTCCACGCGCCGCCGGAGCCGGTCTTCGCGCGGGTTTCCAGATTGCGCGCGAGTTCGGCCAGTTCTTCGACGTGCAGATTGGCGCTGGCACCCTTCAGCTTGTGCGCGGCGCAAGCCAGCGCCTGCAGCTCGCCCGTGCGGGCCGCGCTGCGCAGCTCCTGCAAGGTTTCTTCGGCGCCGAGCAGGAACGTCGTGATCAGGTCGGTGGCGAATTCCGTGTCGCCATCGGCAACTTCCATGATCCGTTGGCGCACCGACGTTCTCGTCGAGGCAGCAACCGGCGTCGTCAGCAGCTGCTCTGCATCCGGTTGCGATGTCAGGAAGCGATCCAGCGCATCCTGCAGGCGATTGATGTCGAGCGGCTTGGTGAGATAGTCGTCCATGCCGGCGGCGAGACAGCGTTCGAGCTGGCCCATCATCACATTCGCCGTGAGCGCGATGATCGGCACGCGCGGGCCGTCGCCTTCCTTTTCGCGGATCAGTCTCGTGGCTTCCAGTCCGTCCATCACGGGCATCTGCATGTCCATGAGAATGAGCGACCAGCGCTCGCTGTCGCAGGCCTCGACGGCGCGCAGACCGTTGTCCACCACGACGACCTCGCAGCCGAGGCGTTCGAGGAAGCGACGCGCCACGCGCTGATTGATCGCATTGTCTTCGACCAGCAGCACGCGACCCGAATAGCAGCGTTTCATTTCGCCGGCGATGAGCGTATTGCGCGTGATGATGGGCTGGCTGCGCAGGTGCCAGTCCTGGGCATCGTGCGCGAGCGCCTTGTTCAGCGCTTCGACCAGCTCGCGCGTGCGCACGGGCTTGGTGAGATAGGCGGCGAAGCCGATGTTGGCGAAGCGCTGGATGTCGCCGGAGCGATCCAGCGACGTGAGCAGGATCAGACGCGCCGGCGGAATCGAACGGTCCTGCACGATGCGTTCACCCAGCATCGCGCCGTCCATGTCCGGCATCTGGTAGTCGAGCACGATCACATCGAACGGTGCGCTGCCCGCGCTGTGCAGCAGCGTCAATGCGTCTTCGGCGGAGGCAGCGACGTCGACTTCATAGCCGGCGTGCATCATCTGCGTCGCCAGCACGCGGCGATTGGTGGCGTTGTCGTCGACCAGCAGCACGCGCCGTCCGCTCAGCTGCTGCGACTCGCGCGGTTCTTCGCTCTCCAGCGCCGGTTCCATCGGCAGCGTGAACCAGAAGGCCGAGCCCTTGCCGACTTCGCTCTGCGCGCCGACCTGGCCGCCCATGAGTTCGACCAGCTTGTGGACGATGGAGAGCCCGAGTCCCGTGCCGCCGAAGCGGCGTGTCGTCGAGGAGTCGGCCTGCGTGAACGGCTGGAACAGTTTCGCCAGCGATTCCGGCGGAATGCCGATGCCGGTGTCGCGCACTTCGAAATGCACCAGCGCACGGCCGTTCTGGCGGCCGAGCGAACACACTTCGACCACGACTTCGCCGCTCTGGGTGAACTTGATGGCGTTGCCGACGAGATTGAGCAGGCACTGTCGCAGACGCTGCGGATCGCCGACCACGTGCTGCGGCACTTCGGGCCGCACGTTGACGACGAGTTCGAGGCCCTTGGCCGCGGCCTGGAACGCCATGATCGAGCCGACCTCGTCGACGTTGGCCATGAGGTCGGTGTCGATGCGTTCGATGTCGAGCTTGCCGGCTTCGATCTTCGAGAAATCCAGGATGTCGTTGAGGATGGTCAGCAGCGAATCGGCGCTGGCGCGGATCGTCTCGGCATATTCGCGCTGTACGCGGTCGAGGCCGGTGTCGAGCAGCAGCCCCGTCATGCCGATCACGCCGTTCATCGGCGTGCGGATCTCGTGACTCATCGTGGCGAGGAACGTGCTCTTGGCGCGACTGGCGGCCTCGGCTTCTTCGCTGGCGCGCACCAGCGCCTCGCGCGCGGCGCGCGACTCGGTGATGTCGTGCATCGATCCGGACAGCAGCGTCGGCCGGCCTGATTCGTCGCGCTGTGCGGTGGCGCGGCTGCGCAACCACATCCAGTGGCCGTTCTTGCAGCGCAGGCGGTATTCGATGTCGAACGGCTCGTTGCGACGGAAATGATTCTCCGTCGTCTGCTGCAGGCGCGGCAGATCCTCCGGATGCACCATCCGGTACAGCGAGGTGATGCTGGCTTCCTGTTCGCCGGGCACGTAACCCGTCATCGCGAAGAAGCGCGGCGAGACCCAGGCATGTCCCGAACGGGTGTCGATCTCGAACAGCACGTCCTGCGTTCCCGACACCGCACGCGAGAAGCGTTCCTGCACCTCGCGCAACTGCTGCGCCTGGCGTTCGATCTCGTGCAGCGCTTCCGCCTCGCGCGTCACTTCCCAGTCGACACCCAGCAGGCCGATCACCTTGCCGTTGCGATGACGCAGGACGCGTGCATGCATCTGCAGGTGCTGCACGCTGCCGTCGGCGGTGACGACCCGATAGCGGTGCTGGAGGCGATCGTCGCCGCCCGGCGGCGACTTGAGCATCTGCGTGAATGCGCGGGTGTAGGCCTCGAGATCGTCGCGATGCACGAAGTTCTTCGCATAGTCGGCGCCCATGAGGCGCGTGACACCGCCGAGCCGGCGCACGAACGGGCTGTCTTCGGCAACCATGACGACGTCGGTGCGTACGTCCCAGTGCCACATCGAGATGCCGGCCGCCTGGTTCGCCATCGCCAGCCGGTCGGCAGCGATGCGACGATCGTTCTCCGCCGTTTCGGCGCGTTGCAGGGCGGCGCGCAGTTCTTCGGTCTCCACGCGCGAGCGCGCCGCTTCGGCGAGCGCCAGCGCCTCGGCGCGCGACTTGCGCATGTGGGCGCTGCCATAGAGGCTCGTCACCAGGATCGCAAACAGCGTCACCGAGTGATGTTCGAGATAGATCCACCAGTGCGCATCGTAGGGGGAGACGATCGGTGCGATCAGCAGCAGGATCGCGCTGATGCCCGCGACCGCCATGATGTGCCAGGTGCGGTTCGACGACAGGCACAGCGTGACGGCGAGCAGATAGCCCATGCCGACCACCGGGTCCATCGTGTTGGTGAGATCGAACGCGAATACCAGCGCGCACAGCGCCAGCATCCAGCCCAGCAGGTTGTGCCGGCGCGTTGCGTCGTTCGCGAGGCCATCCTGGATCACCTTGCGGCGCTCGTCTTCGGGCAGCCGGATCAGCCCGCGCAGGTACACGCGCAGACAGAACATGCCGAAGATCAGCAACGCCACCAGGATGAGACCGGCGGCGCTCACCGAAAGATAGGACTGACCGAACAGCCGGCCGATGGCGGCGCGTTCGCGTTCCAGCGGCAGATCCAGCACCAGTGCGCCGCCGTTGCGGTCGCTGGTCGCGTAGTACAGGTGCGGCTGGCTGGCGACGTCGACGAAGTGGATCTGCGGATGCTGCGGGTTCGCGCGCAGCTTCCCGAGGACGGTGGCGAAATCGCCTTCCGCCATCCCGCCATCGGTCAGCGCCCCTGGAAAATGCCGCGAGGCAAAGGAGCGCTCGCTGTGCGTCAGCGACGCAGCGTTCTGCGGATCGACCAGCAGCGCTTCGGAAATCGCGAACGCCTTGGCGATGGCGACGTCGGCGCCGATGCGCTGCGCAACGACCTTCTTCTGCAGCAGCAGCGGCGTAGCGGCGATGGAGAGGAACAGCACCAGCACCAGGATCGCCACGATGGACGCCTGGCCGGCCAATACTTCGAGAACCCCTCTCGATTTCATCAAACGCTCCGCGGGCCGCTCATTCTCCCTAAGAACGGCCCAAGCCCTGAAAACTGGATCGGCGATCCCCCTCTGTCGTCGGTGTTGTGAGCGGGAGTTGCCTTTTTCCACGTCCGCGTGGACGCGCTGTCATCGTTCCGATGGAGCTTATGTAAGGGAGCCCGGGCGGGCGGTGCAACGGCCGCACGGTCGAACCGTGACGCACTTTTGCGCGGTTCGATGATCCTGTGATCCGGGTCACAGCGCCCGGACGACGCTCAGGCGATCTGCGTGATGGTGACGATGGCGCGGTTCGAGGCCAGCGACTCGACGCCGAGTGCGCCGACGGCGAGGGTGCCGCTGACGATCGTGATGGCGAGCAGCAGGCAGACGGCGCTCTGGACGAAACCGCGATCGATGTGACGAGTGAACATGGCAGGGCTCCTTGGATCTGTGGTGGCGTCCACCGCGTGGACTTGCCTTAGGTATTGCAGGGAGCGTGCCAACGCGAATGCACAGCCGATTGACGCGGAAAAGCCTTGAATTCCGCGTGATTCCTGCGCTGGCGCAGGGAGACGTGTCCGGATCGTGTGTCCGCGGAGTGTCCGCGTACGCCGGCGACAGTGTCCGGTGTCCGGCGTTACTGCAGGAACGCGGTCAGTTCGTCGAACAGTTCGTCCGGGCATTGTTCCGGCATCCAGTGTCCGCCCGGCAATGCCCTGCCTGTGACGTCGTCGGCTTTGGTTTTCCATGTGTCGAGCACGTCGAACAGCCTGTGCATTGCGCCCTGCATTCCCCACAGCACCCGCAAGGGACAGTCGATACGCCGCTCCGCGTCGGCGGCATCATGGACGAGATCGATCGTGGCGCCGGCCCGGTAGTCCTCGCACATGGCATGCAGCGTGGCCGGGTCGCTCGCGCATCGAAGGTACTCGGCGAATACGCGCTCGCTGATGACGGACGGCACGAGACCGCGAAAGACGCCGCGAAGAAACGTCTCCATGCTGTTGCCGAGCAGCGTCTCCGGCAGCGGCGCCGGTTGCGGCAACAGCAGCCAGTGAAAGTAGGCGAGGCCGAGTGCCTTGCTCATGTTGTCGTACAGCGTGCGTGTCGGCACGATGTCGAGCAGCACGATCTTCGACAGCGACCGCGGGTGATCCAGTGCCATGCGATGCGCGACGCGTGCGCCGCGATCGTGTCCGACCAGAAAGAACCGCTCGTGTCCCAGCGCACGCATCACCGCGACTTGATCGCGCGCCATCGAGCGCTTCGAGTAGCCTTCGTGATCGATGCCGTCCGCGGGCTTGCTGCTGTCGCCGTAGCCGCGCAGGTCGGTGACGATGACCGTGAAGCGCTGGGCCAGGCGCGGCGCCAGCAACCGCCAGATGAGTAAAGACTGCGGCCATCCGTGCAGCAGGAGCACCGGCGGTCCATCGCCCGATCGCACGCCGTGAATGACGGCTTCGCCCGTATCGATCCGTACGGGCTCGAACCCGGGGAAGAACGGCAGTGCGCGACTCATGCCGGCGATTCTACGCCGCGCGCTGCGACCGTCGTCTATTGCAGTCGGGTGGGCTCTAGCAGCTGCACGCTGAATTTGTTTTCTGCATCCATCCAGATACGCGTTGCCGCCAGACGCGCCGAAGCGGCGAGTGCGGAAAAGCTCTCCAGCGTGTACTTGTGGCAGAACTCGGTGCGCAGATGTTCGCCCTGGGCGAATCTGATCGGCGTACTGGCGACGGTCACCGTCTGATCGCGCGTGCTGACGAGATGCATCTCGATCCGGCTCTGCGCTTCGTTCCACACGGCCTCGTGCCGGAATCCGCGCAGGTCGAAATCGGTGCCCAGTTCGCGGTTGATGTGCCGCAGCGAGTTCAGGTTGAACTGTGCGGTGACGCCAGCGCGATCGTTGTAGGCGGTCCGCAGGATGTCCGGATCCTTCTTCAGATCGATGCCGATGAGGACGGCGCCTTCTGCACCGACGATGGCACGCATGCGTTCCAGCACCTGGCGCGCCTGATCGCGACTGAAATTTCCCAGAGTGGAGCCCGGGAAGTAGACGACGCGTCGTTGCGCCGCCTGCGCGGGTTTCGGCAGGTCGAAGGGCTGGGTGAAGTCGGCACACACCGGATAGATGCGTACGGCGGGATAGTCGCGGCCGAGCGTGTTGGCCGCCTCGATCAGATGCTCGCGGGCAATGTCCACCGGCACGTAGGCGACCGGTGCCACGAGCTGATCCAGCAGCAGGCGCGTCTTCAGGCTCGTGCCGCTGCCGAATTCGATGAGCGCGGCCTGCGGACCGATGATCTGCGCCATCTCCGCGGCATGCGCCTGCATGATGGCCAGTTCGGTGCGCGTGAGGTAGTACTCGGGCAGTTCGCAGATGCTGTCGAACAGCGTCGAGCCGTATTCGTCGTAGAACCACACCGGCGACAGTTCTTTCGGCGTGCGGCGCAGGCCTTCGAGCACGGGAGCACTCAGCTCGTCGACACGGGAGGCGGCAACGACATTCGGACGCTTCGACATCATGGACTCCTGACTTGCTTCCCTCCTCCGCTTGCGGGGGAGGGCAGGGAGGGGACTCTCAGAGATCGCGCGCCAGCCGCAGTCCCATGAACTGCCAACGCGCCTGCGGGTAGAAGAAGTTCCGGTAGCTCGCACGTACATGATCTGCCGGCGTCACGCAGGAGCCGCCGCGCAGCACGAACTGATTGCACATGAACTTGCCGTTGTATTCGCCTAGCGCGCCGGCGGCGGGCCGATAGCCGGGATAGGCGAGGTAGGACGAAGCGGTCCATTCCCACACGTCGCCGAATAGCTGGCGGACGCGCTCGCCGTTGCCGGCAGCTTGCGGATGCAGCGGCGCTGCTGCGAGATCGCGCGCAAGGAGATTGCCTTCGATCCTCGTTCGCGCCGCCGCCAGCTCCCACTCGGCCTCGGTGGGCAGCCGCGCGCCGCTCCAGCGGGCGAAAGCGTCGGCCTCGAAATAACTCAGGTGGCAGACCGGCGCGGCCGGATCCAGCGATTGCATGCCGGCCAGCGTGAATTCTGCGTCGAGCGATTCATTCCAGTAGAACGGCCGCGTCCAGCCCTCGTTCGACACCGTGGACCAGCCATCGGACAACCAGAAATCCGCGCGGCGATAGCCGCCGTCGCGCACGAACTCGGCGTACTCGGCGTTGGTCACGAGCCGGTCGGCGAGCGCATACGCTTCCGTCAGCACACGGTGCCGCGGCATTTCGTTGTCGAAACAGAAATGCTTGCCGGTGGCGCCGATCTCCTCGATGCCGCCGTCGAACGTCACGAAGCGCAGCGGATCGACGGGATGCGACGGCACGCCGGGCGTCGCGGCGCGATAGGCCGGCAGCAGCGGATTGCGGGAAAACAGGTGCTTGATGTCGGTGAGCATCAGTTCCTGATGCTGCTGCTCGTGATTCAGTCCGAGCGTCGCCAGTTCGATGATGCGAAAGTTCTCCGGCTCGTCTTCGAGCAGGCGCTGCATGTGCTCATCGACATGCGCGCGATATCGCATCACCTCAGCGATCGTCGGACGCGTCAGCAGCCCGCGGTTCGGCCGCTCGTGCATCGGGCCGAGCGTCTGGTAGTACGAGTTGAAGAGGTAGTCGAACCGTTCGTCGAACGACGCGTAACGTCGCGCGTGCGGCTTCAGCAGGAATTTCTCGAAGAACCAGCTCGTGTGCGCGAGATGCCATTTCGCCGGACTCGCCTCCGGCATGCTCTGCACGACGTAGTCCTCGATCTGCAGCGGCTCGCAGATCGCCACCGACAGGGCGCGCACCTGCGAATAGCGCTGCGCCGGCGACAGCAGCGCATGCGCCGGATATCCGGTGGGGAGGGTCTTCGCGGTTGCCATTACTCGCTCCTTATATGTGTATGCGTAACCGGCAAGGGAAGAGCTGATCCAACGCCTGATGCGCGACGAAAGTTGCAGCGGGCCGATATCGCCATGTCCCCTCCGTTCGTCCCATAAAAACATGGACTTACGCCGTCTCTCGTGGCGTGCAGCATGTGCCGCCAGACGCTGGTCGTCTTGGACAATCCCGCGCAGACCCGACCCGGTTTGTCCTTGACGGCCCGTCGCCTCACCGCTCTAATACGCGCCCCTCCGGCCGTTCCGGTCCGAGACCCGGGCTCATTCCCGATCAGCCCTCCGTGGCCAGGTAGCTCAGTTGGTAGAGCAGCGGACTGAAAATCCGCGTGTCGTTGGTTCGATTCCGACCCTGGCCACCATTTCCCCGAGAAAACAAGGGTTTTTCGTGGTTCACCGCGCGGACTGTAACGCGTTGAACATGACACCATCGGACCAGTTTTCGATCACGAACCCAGATGTGGACGAGCAGCTAAACACCTCGCTAGACGGTCTCCACTCGCTCGTGGAGATCTGACATGGCATCCATTGATCAACGTTCGAACAAGCGTTCGAAGAAGACTTGGTGCGCACGCGTGCGAGTAGGCGGGATCAAGGATCAGACCGATTCTTTGACACCAAAGCGGAAGCCGAGACATGGGCCAAGCGCGTCGAGATGCAACGTGGCATACCGCCGCAAGAGCGGTTGAAAGAGCGTGGCGAAGAACGCCATGCGCCTCGACCTTTCCTTGATCAACGTGTTTGTTCAAGCCGCCGGGCGCTTTCCGGGATCCGGCCAGCCATCCGGCCATTACAGGGGCCGAGATAGTTACAATTCATTGATTCTGCATCTACTATTCCGGCCACAAATCCGGCCACCGATGGCCCGGTTGAGGGAGTTCTTTGAGGCCCACTGCTGCCGAGCCGTTCATGCCCGCGGAAGGCACCGACGTGCTGGAGAACCTCGCGTTCGATCTGGCGCGCGAAGCCAGTGAACTTTCCGGACAGCTTCATCCCACCGTTCGAATGTCGGTGGCCGAGCTGGTTCGGTCGATGAACTGCTACTACTCGAACTTGATCGAAGGTCACAACACGCACCCTCGGGATATCGATCGTGCGCTGGCAGCGGACTATTCGGCCGCCCCTCATCGGCGGGATTTGCAGCTCGAAGCGCGCGCTCACATCGAGGTGCAGCGAATGATCGATGCACGCGCAGATTTTCCCAGGCCGCCGGCTTCACGAGCGTTCATCGAGTGGACGCACCGAGAGTTCTGCTCGCGGCTGCCAGAGAGTCTGCTCACGGTCGAGAATCCGGATACGCATGAGCGGTTGCAGGTCGTCCCGGGTGAGTTGCGCAGGCGAGGAGTGGCGGTGGGACGGCACGTGCCGCCACCGGGCGAAGACTTGCCGGCTTTCCTGGATCGTTTCGAACATGCCTATTCCTCGGAACGACTCACGAAACCGCGACAAGCCATCGCCGCCGCTGCGGCTCACCACCGACTTCTGTGGGTCCATCCGTTTCTCGACGGTAATGGTCGCGTCACGCGCTTGATGTCGCATGCGATGCTGCTCGATCTCGGTGTGGGCTCGGCTCTATGGTCGATCTCCAGGGGTCTTGCGCGTCGCTCAGCCGACTACAAGCGTCTGTTGATGGCAGCGGATGAACCACGCAAAGGCGATCTCGACGGCCGGGGTGCTTTGTCGCAAAGCGCGCTGATCGACTTCTGCGCCTTCTTTCTCGAGTGCTGTCTCGATCAGGTTCGCTACATGCGCGAGCTGCTCGAACCCTCGGAGCTGCAACGCCGCATCGAGCTGTATGTGCGGGATGAAGAGGATGCAGAGCGTCTGCCGAGGCGTAGCTTTGCTCTGCTGCGAGAGGCTTTGCTCTCTGGAGATCTGGATCGAGGGCGTGTTCCCAGGCTCCTCGACGTGAGCGAGCGAACCGCCCGTCGTGTGATCTCCGCCCTTGTCGAAAAGAAGCTGCTCGTATCAGAGTCGCACAAGGCGCCGCTGCGTCTGGGATTTCCGATCGATGTGATCGAGCGGTGGTTTCCAAGACTGTATCCGGTGGCCTAGCAAGATGCTGAGCGACACGCGCAACGCGGACATTGCCTCAGCGGCGGCTGTCGAAAAACTCGCCGAACATGACATGCCCGGCCAGACGTCAGACTGGTGAAAGAAGACCGGAGCCGCGAAGGCCACCGAGTCAGCGGCGATGACCCGCGTAAACCTGCCTTTCGCTGGCACGCTTCAGCAGCAACTCCGCGACCATGTCGCGCGCCTGGTCGCGGGTGAGGCCGGGCGGCAGTTCGAACACTTCGCTGGGATCGAACGGATTGGCGATCAGGGTCGGCGGGGCTTCTTCAGTAGACTCATCAACGGCCACAGGATCGGGCACCGGCGCCCAGTTCGAGACGGGTCGCTCGACGATGCGCTGCGGCGGCGCCAGTTCCGCGAGCGAGACGATGGCGATCAACGACACCGCCACTGTCGCAGCGAGACCGACGGCTCGCGGCGCCAGCCAGCGCAGGTTCGCCGGGCTTGCAGGTGACGCTGCCGCATTCGCAGCCGGTGCAGCGACGGCAACGAGCGTCGCGGTTTCGACGGAGGTGATCGATGGCGCGACGGGATACGCCGGCGTCAGGCCGACGAGATCCTGGGTGGTGAGTTCCACTTCCATCTCGGCATCCGACGAGAAAGACGAGTCTCCTGGTTGCTTCATGACGTCACCTCTGCGGTCCGTTCGCAAGCAGCGTTGCTCGCGATGACCGGGTTATGTAACAGCATCGACGGTCCATCCAACGCGTCGATCATGCCATGCAGTACCTGCGGAAGGGATGCATGTTGCACGTGCGACGGCGGCGAAATGTCCATGCCGTGATCGAGGTTCCGTTTGCCGAAACGAATCGCGCGGCGCGCTTTACATAGTCACGTCGACATCGCGTCGACGTGGGCGCTATTTCAGTTTCGCCATCAGCGCCTGGAAACGCGGATCGTCGCGCAGGCTGTCGTAGTCGGAGTCCTGTTCGATCCAGTCGCGTTTGCCCCAGCCGCGACCGAGCGCGCGTTCCAGATAGGTCAGCGCATCTTCCTTGCGGCCGAGTTTTGCCATCAGGCAGGTGGCATTCATCAGCGCACTCATGTCGTCCGGATAAAGTTGCAGCGCACGCTGTGCCCACTCCACGGCGCGTTCGGTCTGGCCGTCGGAGTGCAAGGCGCCCGAGCCCAGCGACAGCACGCGGCCGTCGACCGGGTTGAGCGCGAGAATGCGTTCGGCACGAACGACAGCGGCGCGATTGGCTTCCCGCGCTTCGGCGGTTCGTCCCACCATGAAGAGCGACTGCGCATACAGCATCTGGCTCTGGAAATCTTCCGGACGCACTTCCGCTGCGCGTCGGAAGAGTTCGGCGGAACGTTCCAGCGCGCCGTGGGCGAACGCAGTTCGCCCGTAGTAGTAGTGGGCATCGTAGAGATTCGGATTGATGCGGATCGCGGCTTCGAAATGCTGCTCGGATTCCTCGTAGCGACGATGCAGCGACAGTGCGAGGCCGCGTGCCACATGCGCGTCGGCGAGTTGCGGCGCCAGTTCCATCGCGGTGTGGCTGGCGAGATCGGCGCGCTGCAGATCCTCCGTGTGCGAGCCCCACCATTCGTACAGCAATGCATGGAGGGTCGCGAGCCCCGCCCAGGCGGGCGCGTAGCGACGGTCGAGTTCGATGGCGTGTTCGAACATGCGCCGGCTGCGTTCGAGATCGGGCTGGCGCATGCGATGCAGGCTCTGCCGTCCGCGCAGGAAGTATTCGTAAGGCTCGGCGCCGGTTTCCGGGCGGCGCAGCGCCTGGCGCTCGCGCGTCGACAGATCGCCGCCGCGCAGGATCGTTGCGACGCTGGCGGCGATCTCGTCCTGGATCGCAAACACATCGCCGATCTCGCGCTCGAAACGCTGCGACCATTGCTGGTAGCCGCTCGCGACATCCACCAGCTGCACCGTGATGCGCAGGCGATCGCCCGCCTTGCGTACGCTGCCTTCGACGATCGCGCCGACGCCGAGCTGACGGCCGACTTCGCGCAGATCGATGCCGGCGCCGCGAAACTGGAACGACAGGCTGCGCGCTGCCACGCGCACACCATCGACCTGGGTCAGCGCATCGATGAGTTCTTCGGCAAGACCGTCGCAGAAGTAGTCCTGGTCGCGGCCCGGACTCATGTCCGTGAACGGCAGGACGGCGATCGTCGTCAGCTGCGAAGGTGCGCCGGTTCGCTGCGCCAGTGTCGTACCCGCGCTGACCGATGCGACGAAGCGATAGCCGGAACGATGACGCGTCTCGATATAGCTCGGTACGCGCGCGTCATCCTTGAGCGCCTTGCGCAGTTCCTGGACGCAGGTCACGAGCGCATCGTCGCTGACGATGGTGTTGCTCCACACGGAAGCGAACAGTTCCTGCTTGGTTACCGGCTGGCCCGCGCGCTGCAGCAGCATGCCCAGCACCGCCGCCGACTTGGGCGTAAGGCGGATTTCCTGTTCGCCCGTCCACAGTCGCGACGACTGCGCATCGAAACGATACGGACCGAAGGTGACTGGTTCGTTCATGAAGAGCTGGTGCGACACGGCGACTGATCCCGTCGATTCCCGGCCAAATCCCGGTCAATTCCCGGTGAGCGCCCGGGACTCGTCAACGGCCGGAACCTTAGCCTTTTGTCACAACGCCTGTGACCGCACAAGCGGCCCGACGGGTGCTGATCCATGGGCAGCCGTAGTCACTGACCTACGCCAGGGACCGGTGCATGACGCGGGTGAGTGGCGGCGCGACGAATCGTTCATCTGTTCTGGAGAAAAGGCCATGAAACGACTGTTGATCTTTCTGTACGGCATCGCCAGCTATGCCGTCTTTCTCGCGACGTTCCTCTACGCCATCGGTTTCATCGGCAACCTGTGGGTGCCGAAGTCGATGGATTCCGTCCGCGACGCACCATTGGCAAATGCGCTGCTGGTCGATCTCGGACTGCTCACGCTGTTCGCGCTTCAGCACAGCGTCATGGCGCGACCGGCATTCAAGCGCTGGTGGACGCGCCTCATCCCGCACGCCGCCGAGCGCAGTACCTACGTGCTGTTCTCCAGCCTGGCGTTGATCGCGCTGTTTTCCTTCTGGCAGCCGCTCGGAGGGGTCGTGTGGGAAGTCGCCTCGCCGCTCGCGCGTGGCGCGCTCCACGCCGCCTATGCATTCGGCTGGGGCCTGGTGCTGGTCGCAACGTTCCTGATCAACCATTTCGATCTCTTCGGCCTGCGCCAGGTGTGGCTGCAACTGCTGGGCAAGCCGTACACGCCGTTGAAGTTCGCGACGCCTGCGCCGTACCGGATCGTGCGTCATCCGCTGTACGTGGGCTGGCTGATCGTCTTCTGGGCGACACCGGTCATGACGGTGACGCACCTGTTCTTCGCACTGGTCACGACGGCGTACATCCTGGTCGCCATCCAGTTCGAAGAGCGCGACCTGGTGGCCGCCCATCCGGAGTACGAGAACTATCGCCGCCGCGTGCCCATGCTGATTCCGCGGCTGAAGCGCCGGCAGCCGGACCGCCGGATCGCTGTCGGCGGATGAACACGACATGGCAGCGACGCATGCAGATCTGTTCGGCGACGCGCAGCTGCTGGCCGAGATCCGTCGCGAGGCTTTCGGCGACGACATCGGCCAGAACAGCTGGCTGACGCTCGACGAGTACGACCGCTTCATCGCATGGCTCAATCTCCGGCCGGGACAGCAGGTGCTCGAAGTCGCCTGCGGTTCCGGCGGGCCGACGCTCTATCTCGGCGACCAGACGGATTGCAATGTCGTCGGCATCGATGCCGACGAGCATGCAGTCGCGATGGCCTGCCGGCTTGCCGACGGCAGGCGAGTCGGCAGCGCGAACTTCCGTGCGGTCGATGCGAACGCGCCGTTGCCGTTCGACAATGGATCGTTCGATGCGCTGGTGTGCATCGATTCGCTCAACCGCTTCCCGCAGCGCCTGAGCATGCTGTGGGAATGGCATCGCGTCGTGAAACCGGGCGCGCGCGTGATGTTCACCGATCCGGCGGTGATCACCGGCCCGGTGAGCGGCGAGCAGCTCGCGCAGCGCAGCGGTGTCGGTTCCTTCGTGTTCGTTCCGCAGGGAACGAACGAGCAACTGCTGGAGCTGGCCGGCTTCAGGCCGCTTTCGCAGCAGGACGTCACCGGCAATGCCGCGCTGGTGTCGGGGCGCTGGCATCGTGCGCGCGAACGGCATCGCAGCGAACTGCTCGATGTGGAAGGGCGGGAGCGGTTCGAAGGACGGCAGGCATTTCTCGCCGTCGTGCATCGGCTCGCCAGCGAACGGCGGCTGTCGCGCGTGGCCTATCTCGCCGAGAAGCCGGCCGCTTCCTACACCGGTGTCAGCTGCGGCAACGCCGCCAGCACGTCGGACCGGCTCGCATACGCCGGCCGGAACTCGGCTGGCCAGCGCACCGGCCGGCCGCTCGACAGTTCGATGCACGCATATTCGACTTCCGCCCGACAGAGCGTCGTGCCGTCGACAGGTCGCATCAACTGAAAGCGCCGCCGCAGGCACAACCGGCTGTCTGCCGGCAGCAGCCAGGTGGCCATGACCAGCGAATCGTCGCGAAACGCCGGGCGCAGATAGGCGATCGACGTACGCACCACCGCCATGCCGCGATCGAGTTCCAGACATCGCTCGATCGGTATTCCCAGTGCGGCAGAGTGATGCCAGGCAGAGCGGTCGCACCAGGTCACGTACACCGCATTGTTCACGTGCTGGTACGCATCGATGTCGCGTTCCTCGACGCGAATCTCCATCAGGTACGGCGAGGGCAGGTCGAAATCCGCTGCCGAAGTCATGAGCGGGTCTGAAAGCGAATCACCGGTCCATTCCAGTGTGCGTCGTTGATGTCGTGTTCCCCGAGATCGAACACCTGCGGGCACGCCGCGATGGTCTTGCGCCAGAACGCCAGCGCCGCGAGGTTGCGGCGCGCGACCGCCGTTTCCCATTGCCCCGGATATCGGGCGAACACGGCATGCGCCGCCTCGGTGCCGACGCCGGTGCGCCGATACTTGCGCGCGATGAAGAACTCCGCGACGTTGCGATCCACCGGCTGCCCCGTATGAGAATTCGCATTCAGCAGCGCGAAGCCGATCAGCGAACCGCCGCGACGAATCAGCAGCGGCACGTGCGCGGGCTCGCTCCAGTACGCATCCAGCGGATACGGTGCGAACCGGCCGTCCTCGCGCAGCTCGCCTTCGCTCCGCCCGGCCCAGTGCTCGGAAAAGTCGTGGATGTAGAGCTGCATCAGGTTTTCCAGCGCCGCTCGTTGCGCTGTCGTCGCCGGTACGATCTCGACTGTTGCCATGGATGACTTCCGGTTTTCGGCGCGCGGATAGTGTCATCGTCGGAGATCGCGTGCCAGATCCGTGCTGACCGGTGCACTCGATGTCGAATCATCGAAAGGCAACCATATGGTTGCATATGTGCCGCGGGCCCGCCTAACATGCAACCGAACGATTGCATGTCAGCCGCCCTCTCCGCCGCCGAGGTATCCGCCATGAACACCGCTACGCCCCGCACGATCGAGAAGCGCATCACCCTGCGCGCACCGCGCAGCAAAGTCTGGCGTGCGCTGACGAACATCGAAGAATTCTGTGCCTGGTTCGGCGTCGCGAAATGGGAAGGCCAGTTCGAGCCCGGTGCGCGCGTGCGCATGGTGATGCGGCCGGAGATCGCGGGCGACGACGACTACTTCATCTTCGTCGAAGAGATGCGCGCCGAATCGCTGTTTTCCTGGCGCTGGCATCCGGGCATGAAGGATCCGCAGGCCGACTATTCGGCGGAGCCGACGACGCTGGTCGTGTTCGAACTCAAGGAGGTGGCCGGCGGCACCGAACTCACCATCACCGAGTCGGGTTTCAACCAGCTGTCGCTGGCGCGTCGCGCGAAGGTGTACCAGGAGAACGTCGGCGGCTGGAACGAACAGGCCGTGGCGCTGGAGCGGTATGTTGCCCAGACGCCCTGAAGCGAAACTGCACGCCGCGGCCCCGGTGTTTGCGGCACTGGGCGATGCGACTCGCCTGCGGCTGGTGGCGCGGCTGTGCTCGGGCGGTCCGGCATCGATCGCGGCGCTGACGGCCAATGTCGATGTGACGCGCCAGGCGGTCACCAAGCATCTGCACGTGTTGCAGGACGCGGGGCTGGTGCGCGGCCTGCGGCAGGGGCGCGAGCAGATGTGGGAGATCGAACCGGCGAAGCTGGACGAGGCGCGCCAGTGCCTCGACATCATTTCCGCGCACTGGGATGCGGCGATCGAACGTCTGCGCGCCGCCGTGGAGGAGTAGCGCCACGACTGCGGCAGGTCGCGACTTGCAATCCGCGGCTTGCAGCCGTGAAATCGGCCGCGCGCGCCACCGACGCAACGAAGGAAACAACAATGATCGGCAGCTCCGGACCCCTGACTGACCTGACCGTACGATTCGAACGCATCGTCATCGTGCTGCTGCAGGTGCTGCTGCTCATCGTGCTGACGATCGCCATCGCCGAAATGTTCTACCTGATCTACCAGGCGATCGAGCATCGAATCACCAGCGGCACCGGGCCGACGAACGTCGATTCCGTGCCCGAGCTGCAGCGGGCGCTGCAGCGCGCCTTTGCCGGCATCCTGCTGATCATCCTCGGCCTGGAACTGCTGGACACGCTGCGCACGTATTTCACCGAGCACCGCCTGCGACTGGAGATCATCCTGATCGTCGCCACGATCGCGATCGGCCGGCACATCATCGTGCTGGACTTCGAGCACATGACGGGCATGACGATGCTCGGCATCGGCGCACTGACCATCGCGGTCACCGCGGGCTACTACCTCGTGAAACGTGCCGGCGACTCCAGAATCGCCGCGGACGCCACGCCCGACGCCTGAGCGCTACATCTGCCGGAACAGATGCAGGTAGCTGCGGCTGACCGGCAGCACTTCCTCGCGTCCCTTGAGATGAATGTCCGCGGTCTCGTTCTCGCCGCGGATCACGTGACTGACGGCGCGCAGATTCACGGCGGCGGAGCGGTGCACCTGGGCGAACTGTGCGGGATCGAGCTGCGCGATCAGTTCCCTGAGCGGCGTGCGCACGATGGCATCCTGCGGTTTGCCGTTGTCGTCGCGCCAGGCCACGCGCGTGTACTTCTCGTCCGAGCGCAGGTAGTCGACGTCCTCGGTCGGAATGAGGCGCACGGTGGAGCCGATCGAAGCGCGGATCCAGCGCAGCGGCGCGGCGGACGCGCCGAGCCGCAGCGACTGAACGAGCTGTTGCAGCACGGCCTCCGTATTCAGTGCCGGTTGTGCGCTGCGCAGCCGTTCCTGCAGTCGCGCCACCGTATCTGCCAGTCGTTGCGGTTCGACGGGCTTCACCAGGTAGTCGAGTGCTCCCTGCGAAAAGGCCTGCACGGCGTACTGATCGTAGGCCGTCACGAATACCAGATGCGCACGGCGCCCGATGTGGCTGGCCGCTTCGATGCCCGTGATCCCGGGCATGTGTACGTCGAGAAAGCAGATGGCCGGCCGATGCGTCTCGAACAGGTCGATGGCTTCGCGACCGTTGCGGGCCTGCGCGACGATGATGAGTTCGGGCCAGGCCCGCAGCAGCATCCGCTCCAGCGCGTCGCGCAGCAGCGGTTCGTCGTCCGCGATCAATGCAGTCGGTTGCGTCATGACGGCATGGGCAGGTCGAGTTCGGCACAGACACCCCGCGGCTCGACTTCGAGCAGCCGCAGCTGCGCGCTGCCGCCGTACGCCAGGCGCAATCGTTCGCGCAGCGTGGAGAGTCCCGTGCCGAGTCCGTCGCTGGAGGCCTGCAGGCCGACGCCCGTATCGCTGACGCGGATGATGCAGCGCTCGCCGCGCACCATGACATCGATATCGATGCGGCCGCCGTCCTCGCTCGGATCGATGCCGTGCCGGACTGCGTTTTCGACCAGCGTCAGCACGGTCATCGGCGGACAGGGCAGGGCCTGCGCGGCCGGATCGACGCGCAGCGAGAACTGCAGGCGATCGGGCATGCGCATCTGCATGACGTCCAGATAGGCGCGCACCAGTCGCAGCTCCTGGTCGAGTCGGGTCGACGATTCGTGCATGCGCGGCACCGCGGCGCGTAGATACGCAATCAGGCTCGCCAGCACGCGCGAGGCCTGCGGCGATCCGGCGTCGACCAGCGCCTGCACGTTGGCGAGCGTGTTGAAGAGGAAGTGCGGTTCGACCTGCGCCTGCAGCAGTCGCAGGCGCGCGTCCAGCGCACTGCGTTCGAGCTGGCTGCGTTCGAGCTCGAACGCCAGCGCCTGTTCGCGGGCGAACGTGTCGCGCTGTTTCAGCATGGCGCCCACGGCGATCCAGGGAGCAAACAGGATGCCCGTGAACACGAGCATGCCGAAGCCCGCGGCCATCGCACGCTTCTGGTCGTCGGTGAACTGTTCGTAGTCGTGGGTGGTCAGGGTGTACGCAAGCATCGCAGCCAACGGAATCACGACGACGATCGCGATGAGCTGCAGTACCGAGCGAGGCACACGCCGCAGCGTGCGCGGCCATTGCTCGAACACGCCGAACATCAGCATGGCGGCGAAGCCGACGATCAAGGCGCGCAGCACGACGACGTACGTGGCCGTCTCGCTGGGCAGGCTCAGCAGCAGTCCGAGCAGTCCCGCCGCGATGAGCGTGACGCGGATGCGCTGCAGGCCGAAGAGGCGCGACAGGCCTCGCGGTACGGCGGATGAAGCGGCAACGGACGTCATGCGTCGACTATAGACGAACGATTGCGATGCCTGACACGGCCGGCGTGTGGCAGCGGTCGTTGCGGCGCTTGCCATTCGTTGGTCGCATCGCCCTCTTCCTGTGGGGCCGGCTTCAGCCGGCCTGAAAACAGTCAGGCTGAAGCCTGACCTACAGAAGAGGGGGAGCGAGGATTTCAGCGATAGCGTTCCAGACTCAACCCGCTCACATCGATATCCGGCGCGCGCCCCGAGATGAGGTCCGCAATGATCCGGCCCGAGCCGCAGGCCATCGTCCAGCCGAGCGTGCCATGGCCGGTGTTGAAATAGAGATTGGCGTAGCGGCTGCGGCCGACGATGGGCGTGCCATCGGGTGTCATCGGCCGCATGCCGGTCCAGAACGTCGCCTTCGCGACATCGCCGGCGCGCGGAAACAGGCCCAGCAACGACAGTTCGAGTGTGGCGCGTCGTGCTTCGTGCAGGCGCGAGTTGAATCCCGACAGTTCCGCCGTGCCGCCGACGCGGATGCGATCGCCGAGGCGCGTGATCGCGACCTTGTAGCTCTCATCCATGATCGTCGATTGCGGCGCCGTCGCCAGGTCCGCGATCGGGACGGTGATGGAGTAGCCCTTCACCGGATAGATGGGCAGATCGACGCCGAGCGTGCGCGCCATCGGCGTCGAGAAGCTGCCGAGCGCCATCACATATATATCCGCCTCGAGCCGGCCCTGGTCCGTGCGCACGCCGCCGATGCGATCGCCCGAGCGCTCGATGCCTTCGATGCGCGTCTGATAGTGGAATCGCACACCCGACTGCTGCGCCAGCGCGGCGAGACGCTGCGTGAACAGGTGACAGTCGCCCGTTTCATCCTGCGGCAACCGCAAGCCGCCGACGATGACCGGACGGACTTCGGCGAGTCCCGGCTCGGCGCGAATGCAGCCTTCGGGGTCCAGCACTTCGTAGGGAACGCCGAGCTGTTTGAGTACCGCGACGTCGTCCGCAGCACCGTCGAGCTGCTTCCGGGTGCGGAAGAGCTGCAGCGTGCCCAGCGAGCGCTCGTCGTACCGGATGCCGGTCTGTGCGCGCAACTCGCGCAGCACGTCGCGACTGTATTCCGCGATCGGCACCATGCGGCTCTTGTTGATGGCATAGCGTGCGGACGTGCAATTGCGCAGCATCTGCAGAATCCAGCGCCACTGCGCCGGATCGACCTGCGGACGCACCACCAGCGGCGCATGACGCTGGAACAGCCACTTGATCGCCTTCAGCGGCATGCCCGGTCCGGCCCAGGGCGAGGCATAGCCCGGCGAGATTTCTCCGGCGTTCGCGAAACTGGTTTCCAGTGCGGCACCCGGTTGCCGGTCGATCACGACGACTTCATGGCCGGCCTTCGCCAGGTACCAGGCAGAAGTCACGCCGATCACACCGCTACCGAGCACGATGACTTTCATCTCGTTCCGACCCATTGCCGATCGACGCGGAAGGCGATAAACCCGTTGCCTGCCATCATCACCGAACGCGCCACAAAACGCATCTCGCCCCACGGAGCCAGTCGCAGACTTTTGCGGCCCTCCTGTTTCGTTCCGCTTCTTGAACAAGTGACGACCATGCAATCCGCCCACATCAAGACTCCGCTTCCCGGTCCCCAAGCCCAGGCATTGATCCAGCGCGACGCGCTGGTCACCTCGCCTTCGTACCCGCGCGACTATCCCTTCGCCATGTCGCACGGCAAGGGCGTGGAGGTGTGGGATGTCGACGGCAACCGCTTCCTCGACTTCGCCGCCGGCATCGCCGTGTGTTCGACGGGACACAGTCACCCGGCGGTCGTGCAGGCGATCAAGGACGCCGCCGATCAGTTCCTGCACATCTCCAGCGACTACTGGCACGAACGCCAGACTGCGCTCGCGGAAAAGATCGATGCCGTGAATCCCATGGGCGAGCCCGTCATGAGCTTCTTCTGCCAGAGCGGCACCGAAGCCGTCGAAGGCGCACTGAAGCTCGCGCGCTACGTGACCGGACGTTCGCGCTTCATCGGTTTTCTCGGCGGCTTTCACGGCCGCACGATGGGTTCGCTGGCATTCACGTCGAGCAAGTACACCCAGCAGAAGGGATTCTTCCCGACCATGCCCGGCGTCACGCACGTGCCGTATCCGAATGCCTATCGGCCGCTGTTCGCCGGCGAGGATCAGGGCGCGGCCGTGCTCAGCTACATCGAGAACGTGCTGTTCCGTTCGAACGTGCCGGCGCAGGAAGTCGCGGCGATCCTGGTCGAACCGATCCAGGGCGAGGGCGGATATCTCGTGCCGCCCGACGGCTTCCTGCAGGGGCTGCGACAGCTCTGCGACCGGCACGGCATCCTGCTGATCTTCGACGAAGTGCAATCCGGTATCGGCCGCACGGGAAAGATGTTCGCCAGCGAACATTTCGACGCGAAGCCCGACATCATGGCGCTCGCGAAGGGCCTCGGCTCCGGCCTGCCGATCGGCATGGTCGTTGCGAAAAGAACGCTGATGGAAAAATGGCAGCGCGGCGCGCACGGCAACACCTATGGCGGCAACCCGCTGTGTTGTGCGGCTGCGCTCGCGACACTCGACCTGGTCGAGAAGGAGTACATGGCGAATGCCGCCGAGGTCGGCACCTACTTCATCAACCAGCTGCGCGACCTGCAGGGCCGCTTCGCCTGCATCGGCCACGTCCGCGGCAAGGGCCTGATGCTCGGCATGGAACTGGTGGAGGATCGCAGCACCAAGGCTCCAGCTGCGAAACTCTGCGAAAGCATCGTCACGCGCGCCTTCCACAACGGTCTGCTGCTGCTGTCCTGCGGCCAGAGCACGATCCGTTTCATGCCGCCGCTGCTGGTTTCGAAGGCGAATGTCGATGAGGCGATGACGATTCTCGCGGCGTCGATCGAGGAAGCGCAGGACCGGTAGCTGAACGCACCGCGAGGGCTGTTTTGGTTGTGCGGATTCTGGAGTTAGAATCCGGGCCCCGCGCATTCCATCGTATTCATCGCCTTGCGCCGCGCCTGCGGCCGGAATCTTTCAGGAGCCATCGTGAGCACATTCGACAGTCAGTTGCAGAAGGTCAGGGACGACAAGGGTTTCATCGCGGCGCTCGACCAGAGCGGCGGCAGCACGCCGAAGGCGCTGGCGCTTTACGGCGTTACGGACAGTGCCTGGTCCAGCGAGGAAGGCATGTACGACGTGGTGCACCAGATGCGCACCCGCATCATCACCAGCCCGGCGTTCGACGGTAAGCGGCTCGTCGGTGCGATTCTTTTCGAGAACACCATGGATCGCGACATCGCCGGCAAGCCGACGCCGACCTACCTGTGGGAAGTGAAGCACATCGTGCCCTTCCTGAAGGTCGACAAGGGTCTGGCCGACGAGCGCAACGGCGTGCAGGTCATGAAGCCGATCCCCGGTCTCGATGCGCTGCTCGCGCGGGCGAAGGCCAGGCAGGTGTTCGGCACCAAGATGCGTTCGGTCATCAAGCAGGCGAACGAAGCCGGCATCAACGAGGTCGTGAAGCAGCAGTTCGAAGTCGGCAAACAGATTCTCGCCGCCGGACTCGTGCCGATCATCGAACCGGAAGTCGACATCAAGACCCCGAACAAGGATCAGGCCGAGGAGTTGCTGAAGGCCGCGATCCTGAAAGAGCTGAATGCGCTCGGTCCCGATCAGAAAGTCATGCTCAAGCTCACGATTCCGACCAAGGCGAATCTGTACGCGGATCTGGTCGCGCATCCGCAAGTGCTGCGCGTGGTCGCGCTGTCGGGCGGCTACTCGCGCGACGACGCCAACGCGAAGCTCGCGGCCAACAAGGGCGTCATCGCCAGCTTCTCGCGCGCGTTGTCGGAAGGACTGACGGCACAGCAGTCGGACGAGGAATTCAACAAGACCCTCGACACCGCGATGGAAGGCATCTACCGCGCCTCGATCACCTGATCCGGGAAGCCGTCGGCGGCCAGGCGATGCGCAGTTCGCTGCGGATGCGGTATCGCCTGCGCCAGAAAAACGCGACAGAAGCGATGGCGCGGGTTAGCTTGCCCATGCGGGCTATTCAAACACGACGATCACGCGGCGCGCATGAGTGCAGCTCCCGGCAAACGCGGCAAGATGGGCTTCTGGATGTGCCTGGCGCTGGTCGTCGGCAACATCATCGGCTCGGGCGTATTCCTGCTGCCGGCCTCGCTCGCGCCTTACGGATTGAACAGCGTGTTCGGCTGGCTCGTCACCGCGGCCGGCGCGCTGCTGCTGGCTTATGTGTTTGCGCGATTGTCGAAAGTGTTTCCGCAGGCGGGCGGACCGTATGTCTATCCGCGCGTGGCCTTCGGCGAGCTGGCCGGCTTTCTCATGGCCTGGGGGTACTGGGTGTCCTGTTGGGTCGGCAACGCCGCCATCGCCATCGGTACCGTCGCGAGTCTGGCTGAACTCGTTCCGGTACTGAAAACCACCGTCGGCGCACCGGCCTTCACTGCCTGCGCACTCATCTGGCTGCTGACGATCCTGAACTGGCGCGGCGTCCAGTACGCGGGCGCATTTCAGATCGTCACGACCGTGCTGAAACTGCTGCCGCTGACGGCGGTGATCATTCTCGGCTGCAGTCTCTTCATCGCGCAGGACACTGCGGTCATTCGGGTCGAGCCGCAGCCGTTCTCGTTTCCCGCGATTGCCGCCGCGGCGGCGCTGACGCTCTGGGCATTCCTGGGTCTCGAGTGCGCCACGGTACCCGGCGACGACGTGATCGATCCGCAACGCACGATTCCCCGCGCGACGCTGATCGGTACGCTGCTCGCCGCGGTGATCTACGTGCTCGCCTCGACTACGGTGATCCTGCTGATCCCCGGCAGCGAACTTTCGCAGTCCAATGCACCCTTCGCGGATGCCGTGCGCATTTTCTGGGGAGATCGTGCGGCCAGCGCGGTGGCGCTGTTCGCCTTCATCAGCGGCTGCGGCGCGTTGAATGGCTGGATCCTGGTGCAGGGAGAGATGCCGCGCGTGCTGGCGCGCGAGGCAGTGTTTCCGGCCGTGTTCGCCCGCGATTCGAAGTACGGCACGCCCGGCCACGCATTGTTCATCACCAGTGCGCTCATCACGCCCGTCGTCCTGATGAATTACAGCGATTCGATGGTGAGGATTTTCACGTTCATCATCCTGATCGCTACGGCGGCGTTTCTCGTCATGTATCTGCTTTGTTCGCTGGCGGCGTTGAAGCTCGCATGGCGCGGCGAGATGCAGGTGAAGGGCGGCAGGCTCGTGACGTTGCTCATCGTCTCGACGCTGGCTACGGTGTATTCGCTCTGGACCCTGTACGGCGTCGGCGCCGAAGCATTCTGGTGGTGCATGGCGCTGCTGGTGGCGGGACTGCCGGTGTATTTCTGGATGAAGCGGGCTGGCAGGGGACGCGGAGATGACGGAGATAAAGACGTGTTGCGCTACTCATGATGCAGCCTGCCGCGCGTGAGTTCTTGGGAGTCTTTCCCTCCTCCGCGCAGCGGCGGAGGGCAGGGAGGCGGTACTGCGGCTGACTATTGCTGCTCGCGTTGTTCGGTGCTGTCGACGTCATACACGCACGTCAACTGCGCCAGCTTCCTGCACAGCATGTCCTGCATGAACGCGGTGCAGTCGGAAATCACGATCTCGATCTTCACTTCCCCGTCCGCCTGACGCTGCAGTACGAACGAAACCGGCGTGCGATTGAGTGCGTTGACATGCGAACTCACCCGCAGCAGTACGTCGGGGCTGGCGTCGGCGTGCAGCGAGATACGGAAGGTCGAGGTTGGCGTCTGCGCCGGCTGCGCAGAGTTCAGTGCGTCGTCGCCGGCGTAGACGTCGCGAGTCATGAGACGCCGGCCGGGAAGCGGTGCAGGTGGAGTCGGGTCACGGTGCGGACCTGCTGCACGTCACTTCTTGTGACAGGCCACGGTACCGACCGGGATCAGCAGCACATAGGCGCGGTCGCATTCATAAGTCGCTTTCTTGCCGCAGCCCTCGGCTTCGTAGATGTCATCGCCGAGGTAACGTCGCTGGGTCCTGTTGACGCTCAGTTGCGCGTCATCGCACGCCAGCGCGCTGCCCGCCTGCTCGCGTACGAGCTGCGGACCCGAGCCGCAGGCCGCGCACAGCAGGGCAGCAGTCATCCCGATGAGCATCGTTCCGCCTCGCCGTCCTGCCTTCATGGTTTGTTCTCTTATAAGAAAAAAGAGTCCTGAATGGAGAAAACTACCAAAGCGCAACGCGCCGTACAAGTTGGCGGAGGGGTCATGGGGTGTCGATGGGTTCGGGCGGCGGGACCGGCGGAGCAGGATCGAATATGGACAATTGCTGTCGCGAGGCATCTGTCGTGATCGCGAAAGTGCCGTCGCCCCGCAACGCGGCTTCGAGCTGTTTCACCGTATCGCTGAGCCTGAGCACGGGTTGCGGATCGAACGTGAAGAAGCCCGTAAGGGCCACGATGGGCGCCTCGTCTGCACGCAGCTCGATGGTCGGCGTCTGCGAGTTGGTGGCAATGAGATAGATGCCGCCGACGTCGATATGCAGTCCGCCGCACCGGCTGTTCGTGTACCGGATGTCTTCGAACCGTCCCGATCCGCGATAGTGCTTCAGGACGCGGACCTTGCCGCGAAACGTTTGACCGATGGATCGATAGGGATCGGTTTCCAGGGCCAGCGACTCGACCTGGACCGCCACGATGTCGGTCGCGGTCGGCGCTGCGGTATCGAACGATGTCTCGAACCAGGGCCCCTGACAGGCGTGAGCCCGCCAGGGCGCCAGCAGTCCGAACGCGACGAGAAGGGCGAGAGCGACGCGCTGCATGAACACTCCGCGATGAGGTTTCGCGAAAGATTAACGCAGATCAGCTTCCGAACAGGCGCCCCTTCAGCGTCGCCTCCGCCGTCAGCACTGGCTCGACCGCCGATCTGCCGAGCGCGACGCGGTGCGTGCCTTTGGCGATGCGCCATTTTCCCAGACCGTTGGTGCCCTCGAAGCGCGCGAGCAGTCGCGGATCCGCCTTGAGGGTCACGGTCTTCGATGCGCCAGGCGCGAGCTGGACCCGTTCGAAGCCGAGCAGGCGCATGCGCGATTCGCCGGCGGCGTTCGTGAGGTAGAGCTGCGGCACGTCGGCGCCCACGATCTTTCCAGTGTTCGTCACCGTGAACGTCGCGGTAATCGTGTCGCCGCCGCGCACCTTGAGCTTGCCGTAGTCGAAGCTCGTGTAGCTCAGGCCGTGACCGAAGGCGTACATCGGCGTGGCATCGTGTTGCGCGTACCAGCGATATCCGACTTCCGCGCCTTCGTCATAGCGGATGGTCACCGGCGTGCCCCAGGGCGTGCCGAGGCCGGACAGCTCGGGCCGGGGCGTCTGCGCGAGATTGACCGGGAACGTGATCGGCAGGCGTCCCGACGGATTCACCTTGCCGGCAAGCACCTCTGCGATGGCCTGGCTGCCGGCCTGTCCCGGAAACCAGGCTTCGACGATGGCCTTCACCTTGTCGCGCCAGGGCATCGATACGGGATTGCCGGTCTGCAGCACGACGATCGTGTTCGGATTCACGCTGGCCACGGCGTCGATCACGGCGTCCTGGCCCTGCGGCAGGGACAGGTCGGCCAGATCGAAACCTTCGCCTTCGATGCGGGTGCCGAAGGCGATGACGACATCGGAGCGCTTCGCCAGCAGCGCAGCTTCCGCCGATGTGTAGCCGGGATCGAACTCGAGCTGCGCATCCGGCAGCGCCTTCTTCAGTTCCGCAAGCGGCGACGGCGCGAACAGGTACAGGTTGCGCGCCGCGCCCATCGTGCCCGGGCCGCCGATCTTGACGACGCCGGCGAAACCGCCGACCGGCAGCACGGCGCCCGATCCGGTGCCGCTGATGACCCCTTCCTGCGCATGCCCGCCGATGACTGCAATCCTGAGCGGCTTGCCGGTGGCAAGCGGCAGCACGCCATCATTCTTCAGCAGCACGATGCCCTGACGTGCGCCTTCCAGTGCAATTTCGTTGTGCGCAGAGAGATCGATCGCCGGCGCCGGACCCCACTGGTCGGCGCCGACGGCATAGATGGCATGCAGGATGCGCTGGACCATCTGCGACAGGCGTGCTTTCGGAAAACTGCCGTCGGCGTACGCGGCCTTCAGTCGATCCGTGAACGCTTCGCCGCCCCACTGCCTGACGTCCATCTGCAGCCCGGACTCCTGGTCGAGGCCGGCGAGCGCGAACTGCCATTCCGGCACTGCGCCCCAGTCGGACATCACGTAGCCCTTGTAACCCCACGCGCCTCGGAGCACGTCGTTCAGCAGCAGCGCATTGCCGCTGACGTAGGTGCCATTCACCTTGTTGTAGCCGCTCATGATCGAGCCCGGCTGCGAACGTTCGATCGCGATCTGGAAGGCGAGCAGATCCGACTCGCGATGCGCATTCGGATCGATGATGGCGTCCAGCCAGTGACGGTTGGTCTCGTTGCAGTTGAGCACGAAGTGCTTGAGCGTCGAGATCACGCCCTCGCTCTGGATGCCGTTGACCGCCGCGGCGCCGAACACGGCGGTGTGCCAGGGATCTTCGGAGTAGTACTCGAAGTTGCGGCCGTTGCGCACGTCGCGCGCGAGATTGATGCCGCCGGCGAGTTGCACGTTGAAGCCGCGCGCCCGCGCTTCGCGGCCGATGGCCGCACCGACCTGGCGGGCCATTCCGGGATCGAACGTCGCGCCGACGAGGATCGACGACGGAAACGCCGTGGCGCCCTTGTCGTCCGGGCGATAGCCCGGATTGGTCACGCCCATGCTCGCGTCGCTGGCCTGCAGGGCCGGAACGCCGAGCCGCGGCACGCCGGGCGTGTAGCCTGCGCTCATGTTGCTGACGTTTTCCGGGATGCGCCGGTCGCGCGGGACGCCGATCGACGGCACGGCGCCCATGACACTGACGATCAGCGAGAAGCGTTCGTCGTCGGTCATCTTCGCTTCGGTGGCGCGTGCGCGTGCCTCGGGCGATTCATCGGCCCGGACGCTGCACACGGCGAGGATGCCCATCAGCAGGGCGACGGACTTGAGCTGACGCATGGACGTTCTCCTTGTCGGATGAGGCGCTCGAAGATCGGCGGGTGGCGCAGCGGCTTGTAGGTGATTGCTCGACGATCGCGTTGTCCGCCGCAGTGTCCGGTTCGTCCATACGTATCTGCCTGTGGGGCAGGCTTCAGCCGGCCAGAAGAATGTCAGGCTGAAGCCTGACCTACAGCAGAAGAAGAAAGCAGAGCGCGCTTAACCCGAAACCATTCCGCCGTCGTTTCCGCTACACCAGCGCCGTCTTGAACAACGCGAGCAACCGCGCCCACGCCTTCTCCGCCTGCGCCTCGTCATAGACGCGCGAATCCGGCGGACACCAGCCGTGCATCGCCGGATACACCTCGATCTCCGCCGGCAGCTTGACCGCGGCGAATGCGGCGCGCAGCGCGTCCTTCGCATCGGGCTGTTTTTCGTCGTCGTTCTGGGCGATGGCGAACAGATAGTGCGCCTTCATCTTCGGCACCAGCAGGTGCGGGCTGTCCGGTTTGTCGGTGACCAGACCGCCGCCGTGGAACGAGGCGCCGGCGCCGACCCGCTCCGGCAAGGTCGCCGCCGTGCGCATCGTGATCGGTCCACCCATGCAGTACCCCGTCGTGCCGACTTTCTTTTTCGTATCGACCGCTGACTGCGCGTCGAGCCAGCCGATGAAGGCCTTGGCGTCCGCGGTCGCGGTCGTCGCGTTCAGCGAGCCCGCGAGACCCATGAGCGCGGTGCGCGTGGCGGGATCATTGAAGTCCGCCTTCTCCGGCGAGGTCGGCGCCTTCTTGGTCCGATAGAAGGGATTGACGGTGAGCACGGCATAGCCGGATTCGGCGAGACGCTTGCCCATTTCGCGAAACGTCGGGCGCAGGCCGAAGATGTCGGGCCACACCAGCACGGCCGGATGCCTGCCTTCGGCCGGATGCACGAAGTGCGCATCGCAGACACCGTCCGGCGTCTTGATCTCGACTTCGGCTTCCTTCACCGCGACCGCGGCGCCCGCAAGCGGCGGCAGCATCATGGTGAGACTCGTGCCCATCGCGATCGCGCCGAACCTGCGTCGCGACAGCTCGCGGGCGCGCAGTTCATACTCGACCATGTCATCGAACGAATCGTTGTCGCACATCGCTGGCGTTCCTCGGATCGGGTCGTGAAGGGGCGAAAATCTTGCGCCGAGGTCCGTGCGCGCCGCAACCTTCTTGACGTTGTGACACGTCCGTTACCGGCGCGGACCTACTGCAGTTCCCCGAGCCACCGATGCACGGCCCCGACGTCGGCGAGGCGATGCCGGGCTGCGGTTTCTGCGACGTCGCCGACGCGAATGGAAATGCCGCCGAGATCGTTGACGACGCCGAAGCCGTCTTCGTCCGTCACGTCATCGCCGATGAACAGCGGCCGGCGACCGCGAAAGGGCGCTTCCCTCATGAAGGCAGCGACGGCCGTGCCTTTCGAATACCCCGCCGGTCGCAGTTCGAACACGAACTTGCCGCGCTGGAGTTCGTGCGTTCCGCCGAGCTGCCGCAAGGCGCGCTGCGCTTCGTCGAAGGCGGCAGATTCGAGTTGCGGCGCCAGCCGGTAGTGCAATGCGAGCGCATACCGCTTGTCTTCCAGCAGGCTGCCGGGATGACGCTGGCTCCATTGCGCAAGTTCGTCGCGGGCGGCAGCAAAGCGTTGCTCGTCGATCGTCGGCAGCACCAGGCGGCCGTCGGCGGCGCGACGTTCGCAGCCATGAATGCCGGCCGCGGCGAACTGCAACGGCGCAAACAGCGAGTCCAGCGTGGGAAGGCTGCGGCCGCTGACGAGCGCGAGTGCGCCGTCGAGCCGTTTCGACAGCGCTTGCAGCAATGCCTTCAGCGATTCGGGCACGACGACGGCGTGCGGCGTCGAAGCGATCTCGATCAGCGTGCCATCGACGTCGAGAAACAGCGCGAGATCATGAGTCGGCGGAGGAATGGCAGCGACAGTCATCGTCAGGCAAAGTACGTGCTTCGCTTCAGCGATGCAATCGCACGAATCATCACAGGCAACCCTGCGCCCATGTCCAGCACCACGACAGCGAGCGGGATTCAGGCGGCTTTCGCGGCCGAGGGTGCGAAGCTCATCCAGATCGGCGTCGACTTCGGCGGCACCAAGATCGAAGTCGCGGCGCTCGATGCGAACGGAAATTTCCTCGCACGCACGCGTGCGCCGAATCCTGGCAACTACGATGCGGCGATTCGTGCGGTGTGCGAACTGGTGGCCGGCGTCGAAGCACAGACGGGCGGACGCGGCACGGTCGGCGTCGGCGCGCCCGGTTCGATTTCGCCGCGCACCGGCGTCATGCGCAACGCGAACTCGACCTACCTGAATGGACGGCGTTTTCGCGAAGACCTCGCGGCGGCGATGGGTCGCGAAGTGCGTCTCGCCAACGATGCCAATTGCCTGGCGCTTTCCGAAGTGGTGGATGGCGCGGCGGTAGGTTCGCAGGTCGCGTTCGCGATCATCATCGGAACGGGTTGCGGCGGCGGACTCGTCGTGAACGGACGCCTGATCGAAGGTGCCAACGGCATCGGCGGCGAATGGGGACACATGCCGCTGCCGTGGCCGATGCGCGAGGAGTTCGACGCCACGCAGTGCTGGTGCGGCCAGCGCGGTTGCCTGGAAACCTGGGTGTCCGGCAGCGGATTGCAGCGCGACTTCGCGCAGGCCGGCGGCGCCAGGCTCGACGGCGAATCGATCATCAGGCAGGCCCGTGCGGGAAATGCCTCAGCCCGCGCAGCGCTCGATCGTTATGTCAGTCGACTGGGGCGCGGCATCGCTGCGCTCGTCAATGCACTCGATCCCGACACGTTCGTGCTCGGCGGCGGCATGTCCAACGTCGAAGAGCTGTACGCACGGCTGCCCGATGCCATTCGGCCTTACGTTTTCTCGGATGCGTGGGAAGCGAAAATCCTGCCGGCGCGCTGGGGGGATTCCTCAGGCGTACGCGGCGCCGCGCGTCTGTGGCTGATGTGAAGTCCTCGAAAGCCGGTTGCGCGCGTGGCCGGTAGAATGCGACCCCTCTCGATACGGAGCCTGGTCGATGTCGTCTGCACTGCATGAAGCCGCTGAACTCTGCGAGTCGCTGAAACGCTGGCTGCTCGAAGACGCCTATCCGATGTGGTGGCTGCACGGCGCCGATCGCGAACGCGGCGGATTCCACGAAAGCCTGCAGCTCGATGGCAACGCCACGGGTGCACCGCGTCGCGCGCGTCTGCATCCGCGCCAGATCCATGCCTACAGCCAGGCGGACGATCTCGGCTGGAGCGGCCCGCATGAAGAAGCAGTGAAGCATGGACTGGATTTCTTTCTCGCCCACTATCGCCGGCCGGACCGGTTCTATCGCACGCTCGTGACCGCGGACGGCAGGGCGCTGGACGATCGCGCCGTGCTCTACGACCAGGCCTTCGCATTGCTCGGCCTGGCCGCGGCGTACGACACGCTCGACGACGATGCGTTGCGCGACAGCGCGCGCGATCTGCACGAGCAGTTGCGCGCGCAGCTGCAGAATCCCGCTGGCGGATTCGAAGAAGCGAATCCCCGCGTGCTGCCGCTCGGCTCCAACTCCCACATGCATCTGTTCGAGTCCTGCCTGGCGTGGATGGATCTCGATCACGATGCGCGCTGGCAGGCGACGGCGAATGAAATCGTCGAACTCGCGCTGCTGCATTTCATCGATCCGGTGACCGGCCTGCTGCGCGAATTCTTCGACGGCGAATGGCGGCCGATCGCGGGCGACGAGGGTCGCATCGTCGAACCGGGTCATCAGTTCGAATGGGGCTGGCTGCTGCTGCGCTGGGTGGAGCGCACCGGCGAAATTCGCGCCCGCGAACCGGCGCTGCGCATGATCCAGTTCGGCGAGAGTCTCGGTGTCGATGCACAGCGCGGCGTGGCGATCACTTCGCTGCTGTCCGACGGCAGCGTTCGCGATCCGCTCGCGCGTCTGTGGCCGCAGACCGAGCGCATCAAGGCTGCCTGCATCGCAGCGGAAACGACGCGGCAGCCCGAGTACTGGGCGATGGTGGCCGCTGCCGCGCGCGGCCTGCTGAAGTATCTCGATACGCCTCGCCGCGGTCTGTGGCGCGACAAGCTGAACGTCGACGGCACGTTCGTCGAGGAGCCGGCGCCGGCGAGTTCGTTCTATCACATCGTCTGCGCCATCGCGGAACTCGAGCACACGTTGAAACGGGTGCTCTGACGGCCGCGCTTGCAGCGCAACAAACAAACTTCACAAAGAAATTGACAGCGATGGACATACGGTCGCAAGATCGCGGCCGCGACCTGGCAGATGGCGATGCATGAGTACATCTGCCGCGCGTCGCGACTTGAACAAGACAGAACACGCACCGTCGAACGCCTGCCCGCGAGGGACCGGCATCCGGCGTCGGTAGAAAGACTGCAGTCAGGTATGGGGGATCTGGTCATGAACGGCAGCGAACTGCCCATTTTTCCCGGAGATTTCCGTATCCGACCGCGCCCGTATCCGGGTCGCGGCGCGGCCTGACTTCGCCATGCAAAACGCCCGGGCGGTGGCAACGTCCGGGTGAGTCCTAGGGAACCAACAGACTCGCACCGAGGGGGAACCAGACATGCGGATTCGACACAGGTACACGCGCGCGGCGTGGATGACAGCGGCGGTCTCGCTGACCGCCATGACCGCACACGCGCAGACGACGCCGGCCGCGGGCGAATCGCTCGAAGTCGTCGTCGTCACCGGCTTCCGGGCCTCGCTGGCCGACGCGCTCAACAACAAGCGCGAGTCCAACCAGATCATCGAGTCGGTGTCCGCCGAGGACATCGGCAAGTTCCCCGACCAGAACGTCGCCGAATCGCTGCAGCGTCTGCCGGGCGTGTCGATCGACCGTTCCAACGGTCAGGGCACGAAGGCGCGCATCCGCGGTCTCGACCAGAACGTCACGCTGCTGAACAGCGACATCTTTCTGAGCGGCCTGGAGCTGTACACGCAGGGCGAAGGCAATACCCGCGAAACGGATTCCCTCGAAAGCATTCCGTCCGAGCTGCTCGGCGGCATCGACGTCTACAAGTCGCCCAATGCCTCGCAGAGCGAAGGGGGTCTCGGCGGCATCATCGATCTCAAGACGCGCGGACCCTTCGATCTGGGCGATACGACCATTGCCGGCAACCTCCGCTACGCCGACAGCGGCGAAGGCTGGGAGCCGCTCGGCGCGCTGGTGTTCGGACATCAGTTCAACGACCGCTTCGCGGTCATCGCCTCGATTTCCTACGACAAGCAGAAGTTCCAGACCGACGTGCTCGGCGGACAGAACCGCGGCGACTGGGATTTCTCCGATCGTCCCGATCGCCTGACCGTCCCGGACTATTTCGCGCCCGAGTATCGCTATACGACCGATCGCGAAGAAGAGCGCGAGCGTCTGGGTTTCTCGCTGGGAGCCGCATTCCGCCCGAGCGAGTCGACCGAACTGCAGGCGATGTGGTTCCACTCCGATCTCGACATCCTGACCCAGGAAGCCTCGATCAAATTCCCGTTCGGCACGGAAAGCCCCGGCCTCGACACGACGCAGCCGTACGAGATCGACAGCAACGGCGTGCTCGTGCACGGCACGGTCATCGCCAACTCGGCCGAGGCCATCTCGTTCGTGAAGAACACGGACATCAAGTCCGACAACTTCCAGCTCACGTTCAAGTGGGACAACGGCGGTCCGTGGAGCGCCAGCGCCGCCGCCGCGTATTCGAAGGCCGAGCAGGAAAGCCAGAGCGCCAACAACGACGTGCGCTACACGCAGTACGCCGTGCGTGGCACCAACGGAGTCGGCTTCGCGCCGAATGCAGCAGCGCCGGCCAACTATCGCTTCACCTACGATGCCGGCAATGGCGAGGTGCCGTCGTTCACGCTGGTCGACCATCCCGACCTCTACACGAATCCGGCCAACGGCTTCTTCAAGTCGCACTGGGCGTTCGGCGACACCACGGATGCCGAGAACTGGTCGGTGCGCGGCGACGCCAGGTTCTCGCCGACCTTCATCACCGCGCAGAACGTGTCGTTCTCGGGCGGTCTGCGTCTGACCAGCCGCGAGATCGACTACGAGTTCGGCCGTTATCTCGCCGACTATTCCGGCAAGGGTGAACTCGATGGTTCGCAGTACGGCCAGAACTGGACGCCCTGGGGCTACTTCCAGGACGGCGCCATCGGCTACAAGTCCTGCGAAATCCCGGCGAGCGCCGGCGCCAACTTCGCGTATGCGCCGTGCGAACGCTTCGGCAATTCGCCGGCGCTGATCACGCCGTACCAGACCTTCAACAGCAATCCGGGTCGCGTCGAAACCATCAACGGCTTCTGGGGTTCCGGCAATGCCGGCACCAGCAGCGTGCTGGTGCAGAACCGCTCGCAGATGGGCAATGCGCTCGCATGGATCCAGGCGCTGTATCCGGATACGCCGTTCCAGTTCTTCCCGTCGCCGCTCGAGACCTTCCGCGTCGAGGAGAAGACCACGGCCGGCTACCTGATGGCGGACATCGGCAATCCGGAAGACCGTTACCACGTCAACGTCGGTGCGCGCATCCTGCGCACGGAACTGACGGTCGATCAGAACGCCGCCTCCAATCCCAACCCGACCTTCTGGGGAACGGACAGCTGGAACGGCGTGCTGAAGGACTTCGAGACGCGCAGCATCGAGCGCAGCTACACCGACATCCTGCCGAGCGCGAACGTGGTTCTGGACGTCACCGAGAGCAGCAAGGTCCGCGCGTCGGCGGCGCGCGTCGTGGCCCGCCAGGATCTGTTCCAGCTCGGTCGCGGCTTCGAGACGAACTTCACCCGCGACTCGGATGCGGGCAGCCCGACGTTCAATCTCTTCCGCTTCACGAACGGCAGTTCCGGCAATCCCGAGCTCGATCCGTATCGTGCGACCCAGTTCGACGTCAGCTACGAGTACTACTTCGGCAGCCAGGGCCTGGTCGCCGTGACGCCGTTCTGGAAGGAAGTCGATTCCTTCATCACCACGGTGACGCAGTCCGTCTTCGTGATGGACCAGGCGGGCGGACGTGAAGGCCCGGTGCAGGTGCCGATCAATGGTGAAGGCGGCAGCATCAAGGGCATCGAGCTGTCGGCGCAGTATGCGTTCGACTCGGGCTTCGGCTTCAACGTCAACTACACCTACTCGGATTCGGAGTCGGGATTCTTCAACGACTACGACAGCAACCTGCCGATCCCGGGTGTGCCGGAGCATGCGTTCAACGCCCAGGTCTACTACCAGAACTACGGCTTCGAAGCGCGCCTTTCCTATGGATGGCGCGACGAGTCCTTCGACAGCAACTTCGGCTTCCCGGATGCGACGTTCGACGGCGCAGGCAACGCCACCAGCATCACGCGCACGCTCGGCGTCTGGAATCGCGACTATGGTCAGCTCGATGCGCAGGTCGCCTACCAGTTCACCGACTATCTCGGCGTGACGCTGGAAGCGATCAACCTGACCGAGGAGGACGCGAGCCAGTACCTGCAGTTCGACAATCTGCCGTTTGCGTTCGACTCGGGCTCGCGGCGTATCCTGGTCGGTGTGCGCGGCAGGTTCTGATCGCCGCATCGTCGGGATGATTCGATGACACAGGGCGGTCGGCGCGTGCTGACCGCCCATTCTTTTGGCTCTGCCGCCGGGAGAAGCCATGCAGTCCGATCAGCGAATCAAACGCATCGCCATCGTCGGCGGCGGCACCGCCGGCTGGATCGCAGCGAGCGCCCTGGCGCGCAAGCTGGGTCGTACCTGTTCCATCCAGCTGATCGAATCGCCCGACATTCCCACCATCGGCGTCGGCGAGGCGACCATTCCCAGAATCGTCGACTTCATCAAGTTCCTCGGCATCGACCAGGCCGACTTCATGGACCGGGTCCAGTCGACGATCAAACTGGGCATCCGCTTCGACGACTGGCATCACGTCGGGCATCGCTACTGGCATCCGTTCGGCCCGCTCGGCGTGTTCATCGACCGTTCGCCGTTCTATCACTTCTGGCACAAGGCGCAGGCGCAAGGGCTCGATGTCGATCTCGGTCATTTCAATATCGAGATTGCGATGGCCGCGCAGAACCGCTTCATCTTTCCGGGCAACAAGCTCGGCATCGCGCAGAACCTGCGCTACGCGCTGCACTTCGACGCCGGTCTCGTGGCGAACTATCTGCGCGCGTACTCCGAACACCGCGGCGTCGTGCGGCTCGCGCGCAATGTCGCCGGAGTCACGCAGCGCGAAGATGGATTCATCGAATCGGTGGTGTTCAAGGAAGGCGACCGGCTGGAAGCGGATCTGTTCATCGACTGCACCGGCTTCCGCGGCCTGCTCATCGAGCAGACGCTCGAGACGGGCTACGTCGACTGGACGCCGCTGCTGCCGAACGATCGTGCGGTGGCGATGCAGGTGCCGAACCAGATTCCGCGCGGTCCGTACACGACGGCCACGGCGCGGCCGGCGGGCTGGCAGTGGAAGATTCCGCTGCAGCATCGTGTCGGCACGGGCTACGTGTATTCGAGCGAGCACGTATCGGATGACGCAGCGCTGCAGGATCTGCTGTCGCAGCCCGGCAATGCCGAACCGGTCACCGAGCCGCGCTTCATCAAGTATGTGACGGGCCGGCGCAGGCAGTTCTGGAACAAGAATGTCGTGGCGTTCGGCCTGGCCTCCGGGTTCATCGAGCCGCTCGAATCCACCAGCATTCACCTGGCGTGCAGCGGCGTGTATGCGCTGCTCGATCACTTCCCGGATGCCGGCTTCGACCCGGTCAACATCGCGCACTACAACAAGACCGTCATCGACGAATACGAGCGCGTGCGCGACTTCATCATCCTGCACTACTGCACGACGAAGCGTGACGACACCGACTACTGGAAGCGCTGCCAGCACATCGATCTGCCGGAGGACCTTGCCGAGCGCATCGAGATGTACAGGCGCACGGGCCGCATCTTCCAGCGGCGCCATGAGGTGTTCGTCGAACTGAGCTGGTTCTTCGTCATGCACGGCATGGGGCTGGTGCCGCAGTCCTACGATCCGCTCGTCGACGCCAGCGACTGGGAAGAGGTGAAGAAGGTCATGGCAGCGATGCGCCAGAACATCGCAGCGCAGGTGGCTGCGGCACCGATGCACGACAGTTTCTTCCCGGAGAAGCCGCGCGAAACCGATCCGGCGCGCGGCTGGGTGCGGCGTTCTGTAGGTCAGGCTTCAGCCTGACATTTTTCAGGCCGGCTGAAGCCGGCCCCACAGGAAGAGGCGGCTGCTTCCCTTCCTCCCAACGCGCCGCGCTGCTATAAGCCCCGCGAATCCGTCACGCCGAAGGTCTGCGCAATGCGCAAGCAGCGTCCGTCACTGCTGTCCACGTTGTTGTCGCGTCTCAACCGGAGCGAGCCGCAGGAACCGCGTGCAGCGAAGCCGCATTCGCCCTTTCAGGCGATCGCCATCTATCGCGGACTCGATGCCTGCGACATGGCGAAGAAGTTCAGCGAGCATCGCTTTCTCGCGCGCGAGGCGCCGACCCTGCCGCTGCAGGGATGCACCCTGTCGCAGAGTTGCCAGTGCCGGTATCTGAAATTTCGCGACCGGCGCACGGAGTCGCGCCGTCTCAACGATTTCGGCGCCGCGACACGGCGCTACGGCCAGGGCGAACGCCGCGGATTTCGCGGACGACGCAAGGGCGATTGACGCAGGGACGATTGACGCAAGGGCGGCTGACGACGGCCGCTATTTCGGACGCGGTTCGGCCAGTCGCGAACCCGGCTCGCGCCGGCCGTGCCGGATCGATTCGATCGCGCTTGCCAGGCTCCGCGCAACGTTGCGCACTTCTTCCTGCACGGCCCGATCGCGATCGAGCGCCTCGTGGCTGGTGGCATAAGGTTCGTAGTAGCCGATGTACCGGTCCAGCACGGCCGTACTGCCCGCGCGCACGAGTCGCATGTCGCTCAGCCAGCCGGAGAGCGATTGCCGCAGCGTGTCGGCTCCTTCGGCATCGCCGTGCACGATGACGCCGAAAGCCCGTCCCGCCAGGTGTCGCGGGTAGTCCCAGCCTTCCAGCTCCAGTTTTTTCGCGAGTGCAGGATCTTTGCCCTGCGTGGTCGTGGGATCGGGATTGCCGCCATCGGCGCACACGAGTCGATCCATCATCAGCTTCAGTCCGCTCGGCGCCTGGTACCAGTAGACCGGCGTCACGATCAGCACGCCGTGCGCGGCGACCCAGCGCGGATAGATTTCATTCATCCAGTCGTCGACCTGGCCGAGCGCATGATTCGGGTAGCACGAGCATGGCCAGTGACACAGCGGCATCGCCGTCGAAACGCATGCCTTGCAGGGATGGATGATGCGACTGTAGTCGGAGTTGAGCAGGCTCAGGTCGAGCAGATCGACCGTGCAGCGCGCGGCCCGCAGCGTGTCCGCGGCCATCCTGGTCAGGCGGAACGTCTTCGACATCTCGCCCGGACAGGTCTTGTCGTTGCGACTGGCAGCGCAGATCACCAGTACGCGCCGGGCCGTCGCGCGCCGGCCCTGCTGTCGCTGCGCCTTGCGGATCGCCGCGCGGGTCTGCAGCCATTCGATCGACAGATCGTAGCCGGGATCCGCAAACGACTTTCCCGCCTTGCGCGTGCGGGGAGACTTGCGCGATTCGCGATAGTTCTTCCAGGCGATTTCCAGCAGCGTGTCGATCGCGGCCGCATGCGGTTCGAAGGCCGGATCGTGGAAGCGCTGGCGGAATTGCTGCTCGAAGGCGGCGCGCGACATCGGCCAGTCGGCCTGGCCTTTGCGTATCGCCGGCAGGGTGCGTTTGCGTGGCATCTCGTGCGCTGCTGTCTTGCGCGGGGTGCCACTGAAACGACCTGCCGGACACGGCAGTTCCGCGTGCCTGTGCCGCATAGGTCATTGGAGCCATTGTCTGCCTCGCGGCTGTGGTGCGAATGTGCGCGCCCTCGACCCTCTCGCCCACCCGTCCCGGAGTTTCCGATGAATCGCCAATCGAACTGGACTCTCGTCCTGTGTGCTCTATTGATGGCAGCCGGTTGCAGCAAACAGCAGCCGGGCCCGACACCAGTCGCTGAACCGGCGGCCGCTCCCGCAGCTGCGGCCAGTGCGCCACCGGCATCTGCAGCGACCCGCGCGCAACCGGCGGAGCCGGATGAGCGCGCAGCAGCGATTCAGGCAGCGCTCGCCGAAGACGCGATCGTCTCCGATGCCCGCGGTCAGTGGGCCGTTGCGGCCACGGCCAGTTCCACTTACGGCGACAAGGAGCCGGAGGCGAAGTCGAGCTATACCGCGCACATGGCCACCGGTGCGCCGAATGTCGACAAGTATTCCGATAACGGCAATGCATGGGCCACCGCCACGCCGGACAAGGGCATCGAATGGCTGGAAGTGGTGTTCGCGAACCCGGTCCATGCCACGCAGATCCGCATTCGTCAGAACTACGCGCCCGGCGCCATCATCATGGTCGAACTCTTCGCCGAGAACGGCTCGAAGTAAACCGTGTGGGAAGGCGTCGATGATCAGCAGCACGCGCCGGGCACGATCGCGTGGTTCGATCGTTCCTTCGCCAGGACCGCCGACAAGGTGAAGAGCGCCCGCATCACGCTCGCGACCAATGCCGTGCCGGGCTGGAATGAAATCGACGCGGTGCAGCTGCTGGGGGAGACCTGAGAGGCAGCGATGCTCCCGCTTCTTCCTGTGGGGCCGGCTTCAGCCGGCCTGCTTCGGTGGGTGCGATCGGCGGTCGCGGCCGGCGGTCGCGGCCGGCTGAAGCCGGCCCCACAGGGAGAGAAAGAAAGATAGAGAAGAGCCCTCAGCCCGCCAGCACCTTCCGCAGGAAGATCGCATACACCAGCGATCCCAGCAGCACCCACTTGAGCAGGTAATACACATTCCGGTCCCATTGCTTCAGCCGCTTGGCGAGCAGCCTGAACTGATACGCGTACTGGAACGCCTGGTTGAGCACGCCGACTTTCTCGCCCGGCATGTTCTGCGTCGCTGCCGCCCGCGCCAGCGGCTGGCCGATCCAGCGATTCAAGGCACGCGCGATCGGATTCGACAGCGGTCGCTCGACGTCGCAGAACAGGATCAGTCGCTGCACGTCCGTCTGGTTCTCGGCGCGATGGATGTAGGTTTCGTCGAACATCACCGCTTCGCCGTCTTTCCAGTAGTACAGCTCACCGTCCACGGTGATGTAGCAGCGCTCGTTGTTCGGCGTGCGCAGCCCGAGGTGGTAACGCAACGAACCGGCAAACGGATCGCGATGCGACGGCAGTCGCGCGCCCGGCGGCAGCAATGCAAACATCGCGGCATGCACGTTCGGGATTTTCGACAGCAGTTCCGTCGTGTGCGGACACAGCGCGTTCGCCGACGGCAGGAAGTCGCCATACCACTTCAGATAGAACCGCTTCCAGCCGCTCTTGAAGAAGGAATTGAAACCGAGGTCGTTGTACTTCGATGCCGCACGGATGTGACCTTCGTCGAACAGGCGCATGGCCTCGTCGCGGATCGCCTCCCAGTCCTGTTTCAGCGGCGCGAGTTCGGGGAAATTCTTCAGGTCCAGGAAGGGCCGCGCCGGCACGGCGGAAAACAGGTACATGAGCGCGTTGTACGGCGCCATGAAAGTCGAGTGATCGGTGAGCTGCCGGCCGATGCGATGCCGGACCCGGCCGCGCAAATGCGTGTACACGGCGGCCGCCGCGAAGATCGCCAGGACGAGCAGGCGAGGCACGGATTCGACGATGGAATGCAGGTGCAGATGATTCATGGGCGAAGCGCCGACATCCGTGTCGCAAAGAAAGGGCGCGGATTCCAGACCGCGACTTGCCGCGGCCGGCAGTATCGAAGAAATTCCTGGACGATCCACATGAAGATTCGGAAATATTGCGTCCCATGAATTTCATCGGCAGTCCGGCGGCGAGCCTCATCTTCTTTGCGACGATCGCGATCAGCCTGATCGCGCTGTATCAGTCGCCGAAATTGCTCCACTGGTCGCTCTTCCGGCCCTACTGGTTTCTCCGGCGCCGGCAGTACGCGACGGTGGTGACGAGCGCGCTGGTGCATGCCGATCTCATGCACCTCATCTTCAACATGATGACGTTCTATTTCTTCGGCTTCCCGCTGGAGCAGTACATCGGCACGTTCTGGTTCGTCGTGCTCTATGCATTCGGCCTGCTGGTGAGCCACGCCGGCACCTGGCTCAGCCATCGCAACAACCCCGAGTACCAGTGCCTCGGCGCGTCGGGGGCGATCTCGGCCGTGCTGTTCGCATCGATCATCTACTTCCCCGAGCAATCGCTCTTCATCATTCCCATTCCGGTGCCGATTCCGGCGCCGCTGTTCGCCGTGGGTTACCTCGCCTACACCTTCTATGCGTCGAAGCATCCGCATGGGCGCATCAACCACGATGCGCATCTGGGCGGTGCGGTGGCGGGGTTGTTGTTCGTCGCGCTGCTGACTCCCGGGGCCTACCGCTCGTTGCTGTCCTCCCTCTTCTGACGACACTCCAGAAGCGTCTCATTCGTGCAACATCTGGGTCCGCGGCGGGCATCTCCCGCTGCGGTATAGCGTATTTAACCTTACTGGTTCATCAGGGTTTTGATTGATAGTGTCCGCGCATTTCTAGGGGAGGTTCGCAGTCATGAGCAAATCTATCCTGGCCATCCGGACGAGCAACGGGCCGCGCGCCGCAGCGGTGTCGATATGTCTTATTTCTGCTACATGTATACACGCCGCCGGTGCGGCGGAGGTCGAGGAGATCGTGGTGACGGGGTCGCGCATCGCGCGCGCGTCCGACTTCGAAAGTCCTTCGCCAGTGGTTACGGTCGATCGCGCCAGCATCGAGAAATCGGGCTACAGCAATCTGCAGCAGTTGATGGAGAAGATGCCGAACAACGGCAATGGTTCGTTCTCCACTCGCGGCAATAACCAGGACTCGACCGCCAATGGCGCAGCCTCGATCAGCCTGCGCGGCTTCGGCGCAGACGCGACTCTGGTACTGCTGAATGGCAGGCGGGTCGCCATCAATGCATTCGCCGAGAACATCACCACGAATTTCGTCGACATCAATTCCATTCCCGTGGCCGCTATCGAGCGGGTCGAAGTGCTCAAGGACGGTTCCTCCGCCGTTTACGGTTCCGACGCGGTCGCCGGTGTCGTCAACATCATCACCCGCAAAGACTTCGATGGTTTCGAAGCCTCAGCCGGCTACGGCAGCGCCGACGGTTATGACGAAGTCACTGCGTCGGCGGTCTGGGGTATCGGCAGCGAGGATTCGAACGTCACGATGGTGCTCGACTACTTCAAGAACACGAACCTGTTCAATGTCGAGCGCGGCAGCCTGGGTTCGGCCGACCAGACGGCCCGAGGCGGCGAAGACTTCCGCTCTTCGCGCGGCTACCCGGGACGTTTCATCGTCAATGGCGTCGTCACCCGCGATCCCGGATGTCCCGCGGACAGCATCGCCGGCTCCAGCTGCGTTTACGACTTCGGCATCTGGAACGTGCTGATTCCCGAATCCGAACGCACCGGGTTCATGCTGCTCGCGCATCAGACGATCGCAGCCAATACGGAACTCTTCGGCGAACTGGAGCTGCAGCACAACACGTCATTCGCGCAGGGCGCACCGACGCCGCTCGACGGCGGCGCCGGACTCTCGGTGCCCGTCACGCATCCGGACAATCCGTTCCCTGCGGCGACGTCGATCCTGATCGATCGCTACCGCACCGTGGATGCCGGTCCGCGCCAGTGGAACATCGAAAGCAACAACGTGCGCGCAGTGCTGGGACTGCGCGGCTCGTTTGCCGATTGGGACTGGGAAGCCGCTGCACAGCGTTCGCGCGGCAAGTCGGAGCAGACGGGCAATCGCGGTCAGGGCTGGATCCGTACCGATTTTCTGCAAACCGAAATCGATGCCGGACGCTACAACCCATTCGGCGGGGTTCAGAATCCGCAACCCACGATCGATGCCATCAACACCAGTCTCGTGCGACGCGGCGAGTCGGAACTGGAGATGTACGACGTTCAACTGTCCGGTGGACTCTTCAACCTGCCGGCAGGCGAAATAAAGATGGCGGCCGGCGCCGAGTATCGCGAGGAGAGCATTTCGGATATTCCCGACGATCAGTTCCAGCGTGGCCTGATCTTCGGTACCGAAGCCGTCATGGCCGATGCCGCACGCGATAGCTGGGCGCTGTTCGTCGAGTTCTCCGTGCCGATCCTCGAGAGCCTGGAATTGAGCCTCGCTGCGCGTTACGACGACTACAGCGACTTCGGCGACACCACCAATCCGAAGATTGCCTTGCGCTGGGCGCCCATCGATTCGCTGGCGTTCCGCGCATCCTGGGGTACGGGATTTCGCGCGCCGTCGCTTGCGCAGATTGGCCTGGGTCCCTCGCAGGAGTCGAAATTCTTCACCGACACCTACGGCTGCGCAGACAACCCAGACTACTGCGCGACGACCGACTACAACATCGAGTACGTCGGCAATCCGGATCTGAAGGCCGAGGAGTCGGACACGCTCAACATCGGCGTGGCGTGGAAGCCGAACGACGCCATCGAGCTGACGCTGGACTACTGGGATATCAAGCAGGAAAACAAGATCGACAACATCTTCAGCCTGTTCTACACGCAGTCCTGCAATGTACAGGCCAGCACCGTATGCGAACGAAGCGCGCCGCTGCCCGGTGACACGCTGGGTCAGCTCCAGCTCATCCACGGCGAGATCATCAACATTTCCGAACAATCGGCGACAGGCATCGACTTCGGTGCATACGCAGGATTCGCCATGGGGCCAGGGCGGCTGACGCTCGGACTGAACTATGCGCGCCTGCTGAAGTTCGAGCGCGTGGAACTGGCGGATGACGGGGTGACCTTCATCACCCGGCCGCTGGAGGGCGAGTACGAGTATCCGGAAGATCGCGCACAACTGACCGCGGACTGGGGCACTGACGTCTGGGGCATCTATGCGAGTCTCAACTACATCGGCCCGTTCCAGGACATGCCGGACGCGGACTTCGACACACGACTCGACTACGACACGAACGACACCCGCGACGTCGGAGACTTCACGACCCTGAATCTGCAGCTGCGATACACGGGCTTCGGGAACGTCAAGCTGCTGCTGGGTGTAGACAACGCGTTCGACGAGAAACCGCCGTTCGCCGTCGGCGACGGCGACGCAGACCTCTATGGCTACGTTCAGAACGTGCACAGTCCGCGCGGCCGTTTCTGGAACGCCAAGGCCATCCTGAGTTTCTGACGAGTCAACGCTCAACAACGACACGGGGGATCGACCGCATGAAAAGGCAACACGGCTTGATCGTGACCATGCTGACGCCGGTGATTCCGTTCACCGCCGGCGCTCAGGAAGGCAGTCTCATCGACGAAATCATCGTCACCGCGCAGAAGCGCGAAGCGTCCCTGCAGGACGTGCCGTTCTCCGTCGCCGCCATGACCGAATCGCAGATGCGCGACACGGGCACCGGCAACATCGCCGAACTGTCGCGCAACGTCGCCGGCCTCACCATCACCGATCTCGGTGCAGGACAAAGCCAGGTTGCGATCCGCGGCGTCAGCGCCGGTCAGGTGGTGCGCGATCTGGTGGGCGGCGTGAAGGAATCGGTCGGCGTCTATCTCGATGAGTCGCCGATCTCGCAGGCCCTGTTCACGCCGGACCTCGATCTCTTCGATCTCGAACGTTTCGAAGTGCTGCGCGGTCCGCAGGGCACACTGTTCGGCGCCGGCTCGGCGTCGGGCACGTTGCGTTACATCACGCGCGCACCGCAGCTCGGCAAGTTCGAGGGCGCGGCCGAAGCGAATCTCTATACCGGCACCGACACCGACGTGGGCGGCGGCTTCAAGGCTGCGCTGAACGTACCGATGGGCGAAGTCGCCGCGCTGCGGCTGGTGGGCTACTACGACGAGATTGCCGGCTTCATCGATTCGTACTACCCCGGCCGCAATGTGCGCGAAGACGTGAACAGCGGTTCGAAGACCGGCGGGCGCGTTTCATTGCTGATCCAGCCGAACGACGTCGTCTCGATCACGCCGCGCATCGTCTACCAGAAGCTGGAGACCGACGGCTATCCGCGCATCGACGTCTACAACATCCTCGGCAATCCCTACACTACGACGCAGCCCGCGGTGGATCCCGGCGAACGCGGCCAGGTCACGCAGCTCACCGAAGGACTCGACGACGAGTTCCTGCTCGCCGACCTGAAGATGGAATTCGGTCTCGGCGCCGCGACGCTCACATCGGTCACGTCCTATACGGATCGCGACGTGGTGGTGACGCGCGATGCCAGTTCGCTGTCCGGCAGCGTGACCTACGGTTCGTTCGCCGGCACGCCCGCCGAAGTACGGCTGAATTCGCCCCTCATCGACACGACCAGACTCAAGGCCCTCAGCCAGGAACTGCGGCTCGCGTCGAGCGGCGAAGGTACGTTCGAATGGCTGGTGGGCGCGTTCTATCAGGACATCGATCGCGACTACGGCCAGGACCTGCCGACGCCTGGCTATGACCTGGTCCTGACGAGTCGCGGCCTGCCGCCCAGTTCGGGCTTCAATGCGCCGCCCGACACGCCGTACTACTCGCAGGTCGATTTCGACTTCAAGCAGATGGCGCTGTTCGGCGAAGCGACCGTTCATTTCAACGAACGGTGGGCGCTGACCGGCGGCATCCGCTACTACGACTTCGACGAAGATCGCGTGCTGACGTTCGCCGGCGTGTTCGCCGATCAGGGTTACACGGACGAGCCCGGCTCGACGAGTTCCGACGGCTATTCGCCGCGCGTGATCCTCACCTTCGAGCCGAACGACGACGTGCTGCTGAGCGCGCAGGTGTCGCGCGGCTTCCGGCTCGGCGGCATCAACGATCCGCTGAACGTGACCCTGTGCAGCGACGACGACCTCGTCACCTACGACGGTCATCCGGATTTCTCCGACGAGAAGAACACCAACTACGAGATCGGCGCCAAGACACGCTTCGCCGACGGCAGGGTGCAGTTCAACGCCGCGGTGTTCTATTCCGACATCGACGACCTGCAGGTGATCGCCGATGCGGGTTCGTGCTCCTCGCGCATCGTCCTCAATGCGCAGGCCGAGTCGATCGGCGGCGAGATCGAACTGCTGGCGCGGCCGAACGCGAACTGGGATCTGGGCCTGTCGGCGACCTACATCCAGGCGGAAATCACCGAGTCGCGGCTGACCGGCACGGGCGATCCGATCGCGGGTATCCGCGACGGCAATCGCCTGCCGACCTCGCCGGAACTCCAGGCGGCCGCAAGTGCGACGTACCACTGGCAGTTCAGTTCGCAGCTCGATGGTTTTGCGAATCTCACGCTGCAGCATGTTGGCTCTTCGTGGACGCAGCTTGCGGACCAGGAAGCGCCGTTCGGCTGCGTCGGCGTGACCGCGGGCTGCACGGGACCCGGCTTCTTCGCCTTCGGCGATCCGACGATCACGGGCTTCACGTTCGATCCCGAACTGCCGAGCTACGAGATCGGCAACTTCCGCATCGGTGTCCGCACCGGTCAATGGGAGGTCGCTGCGTTCCTGAACAACCTCTGGGACGAACGCGCCTACCTGTCGGTGGATCGCGAACGCGGCACCCGCGCCCGTGTCGGTTATCTGACCAACACGCCGCGCACCTACGGACTGTCGGCGCGCGTGACCTTCTAGGACTCCGACTGTGGGGCCGGCTTCAGCCGGCCTCTGAAAAGTCAGGCTAAAGCCTGACCTACAGGAAGAAACCGGCCCCACAACAACGACGAATCCGTGAGTATGATGCGGCTCATCCGTCTGCAACCGGAGCCGCATCCGATGATCCGCGCATCCCGCTCCCTGTTTTCGACGACGGCAGTCGTACTCGCGCTGCTCGCACTCACCGGTTGCGAGCGTTCGCCGCCGGCCGCAGACAACGCCAGCGCCGCCAAAGCGGCCGGCCAGGCCGCGTGGTCGAGTTTCGTCGATCGCGTGATCGAGCAGTCGTTCGTTCTCAGTCCGCCGTTCGCCGTGTCCGCCGGCCGTCACGAATTCGACGGGCAGTTGCCGGACTGGAGCGCGGCGGGGTTCGCCAGGGAACTCGAGTTGCTCGAGAAGTCCCGCGATGAAGCGGCCGGATTCGGCGACGCTGCCCTGTCTGCCGAACAGCGTTTCCAGCGCGACTACGTGATCGCCGTGCTCGACCGGGAAATTTTCTGGCTGCGCGATGCGCGCCAGCCGTTCACCAACGTCTCCTATTACTTCGATCACGGACTCGATCCGGCGACCTACATCACCGTGCCGTACGCGCCCGTCGATGAACGTCTGCGGGCGTTCATCAGATATGCGAAGGCGATTCCCGGCGCGCTCGCCCAGGTCCGCGCCAATCTGCAGACGCCGATGCCGCGGACCTTCGTCGAATACGGCTGGCGCGGCTTCAAGGGCTTCGCCGACTTCTATCGCAACGATGTGCCGCAGGCATTCGCCGAAGTGAAGGACGAAGCGCTGCAGGCGGAACTCAAGGCCGCCATCGAGCCGGCAGCGCAGGCGATGATGGACATGAGCCAGTGGGTCGAAGCGCAGCGTGCGCAGGCGACCGACGACTACGCGCTCGGCGCCGAACGCTTTGCCGCCATGCTGAACATGACCGAGCGCGTCACGACGCCGCTCGACCGGCTCGGCGCGATCGGACGCGCCGATCTCGAACGCAACCTCGCCGCGCTCGCGGACGCGTGCAAGCAGTACCTGCCCAGGGGAACGATCGCGCAATGCGTTGCGAAGCAGGAGGCGAACAAGCCGCAGGGCGGTCCGGTGGTCGCGGCACGCGCGCAGCTGACGGAACTGCGCCAGTACCTCGTCGATCACGACATCGTGTCGATCCCGGGCACGGAGGAAGCGAAGGTCGATGCGGCACCGCCGTACAACGCGCAGAACGCGGCCTACATCAACATTCCCGGGCCGTACGAAACGAACATGCCCTCCGTGTACTACATCGCACCGCCCGATCCGACCTGGACCAGGGCCGAACAGCTTGCCTACATCCCCGGCGAAGCGAGCCTGCTGTTCACCTCGGTGCACGAGGTGTGGCCCGGTCACTTCCTGCAGTTCCTGCATTCGAACCGTTCGTTGTGGCGCTTCGGCCAGCTGATGGTCGGCTACGCCTTTGCAGAAGGCTGGGCGCACTACACCGAAGAAATGATGGTGGAGCAGGGACTGGCGCAGAACAGTCCGGAACGTCACATCGGCCAGCTGCTCAACGCGCTGCTGCGCAACGTCCGTTATGTGTGCGCGATCGGGTTGCACACGCAGGGCATGAAGGTGTCCGAGTGCGAGCAGCTGTTTCGCGACAAGGCCTATCAGGACGCCGGCAATGCGCGACAGCAGGCGGCGCGCGGCACGTACGATCCCGCCTATCTGAACTACACGATGGGCAAGCTGATGATCCGCAGACTGTACGCCGACTGGCAGGCCGAGAATCGCGGCAAGTCGCTCAAACAGTTTCACGATCAGTTTCTGTCGCACGGCGGTCCGCCGATTCCGCTCGTGCGGGCGCAGATGCTGAAGAATCCGGGAGACGAGCTGTTCTGACGAACCGGCTTCGGGCATTCGGCATTCCGCAGGGTCTGATGGCGCACCGCGGAAGAACCCTGAAAGCGTGATCCAGTGCCGGAAGGCGGTATGCATGTGAACCACGTCCGCATGCATGTGATGCAGGCCGCCGGATTTCCTCGAATTTCCCGCGGAAATCCGTTCAAACCGTGATCGGCATTCGCTTACGGGAATCCCCCGCCCGTCAAGAATATGTCATCACTTTGTCATGTGTGCCGGACCCGATGCTGTTGCCGAGAGAGCAGGATTCCTGCGACGACGCCCGATGCCGGGCGTCTCAGGCACTTCGGTTCGCGGGTCTGGCGTGTGCCGTTGTTCTGGCAACGCCGGTGCCGGGCGCGTCGCTGCAGTGGGACGGCAATGGCGCCGCGCCGCCCGGCGGCGCGGGCACCTGGAATCTCGTCAATCTGCGCTGGTACGACGGTTCGACCTATCGGGTCTGGGACAATCTCGCGCTCGATGACGCCGTCTTCGACACGACCGCGGGCACCGTGACGCTCGGCGCGCCGGTCGTCGTTCACAACGTCACCTTCACGATCAACAACTACACGATCACCGGCAGCACGCTGACGCTCGGCGGTGTCGATCCTGCCGTCGCAGTCGCGACGGGCACCGCCACGATCAATTCGATCATCGATGGCGTCGCGGGACTGACCAAATCCGGAACGGGCACGCTCGTGCTCGGCAACGACAACCTCTACACGGGTACCACGACGATCGCCGAAGGCACGCTGCGGGTCGGCAACGGCAGCACGACGGGCACGCTCGGCAGCGGCGATGTCGTCAACGACGGCACGCTCGCCTTCTCGCGTTCCAATGCATTCGACGTCGCGAATCTCATCAGCGGCTCCGGCAACGTGACCAAAGCCGGCGCCGGCGTCATGACGGTGACGGCCGACAACACCTACGCCGGCACGACGACGATCAGCGCCGGCACGCTGCAGCTCGGCAATGGCGGTACGAGCGGCAGGATCGGCGCGGGCACGGTGACGCTGTCGAACGGCGCGGGACTGGCCATCGATCGCAGCGATGTGCTGACGATCGCGAACGTTGTCGCGGGCACAGGTGGGCAGCTGCGCCAGCTCGGCACGGGCACCACCATTCTGACGGGCGCGAATACCTACACCGGCGTGACGACCATCGGCGCGGGCACGCTGCAGATCGGCGACGGCGGCACGACAGGTTCCGTCGGCGCCGGTGCGATCACCAACAATGGCACGCTGGTGATCAATCGCAGCAGCAATCTGTCCATGGCGAACATCATCAGCGGCACCGGCACGCTGCGCCACGATGGTACCGGCACCACGACGTTGAGCGGCACGAGCACCTTCACCGGCGCGGTCGAACTGAACGGCGGCATCGTGCAGGTCGGCAACCTGCAGAACGGCGGCATCGGCAGCAACCTCGGCGCATCGGACGATGCGGCGACGAATCTGATCTTCGACGGCGGCACGCTGCGTCTCACCGGCGCGGCAGCCCGCAGCACCGACCGCAATTTCACCATCGCCGACGGCGGCGCAACGCTCGAAGGCAACGGGACGGGCGCGGGCCTGCTGACCTGGAACGGCACGGCGTCGTACGACGTCGTGGACGAGGCTCGCAGTTTCACGCTGGGCGGCACGGCCAGCGGCAACATCTTTGCCGGCGCGCTGGTCGACAACGGCGCGGGCGCGCTGTCGCTGACCAAGTCGGGCGCAGGTCGCTGGGTCCTGACGGGCAGCAATGCATACACCGGCGTGACGACGATCAATGCGGGGACGTTGCAGGTCGGCAACGCCGGCACGAGCGGAACGCTCGGCAGTGGCGACGTCGTCAACAACGGCACGCTGACATTCATGCGGTCCGATGCTCTGGAGGTGAGCGGGGCGATCAGCGGTACCGGCGCCGTGAGGCAAACCGGTTCCGGCACGACGACGCTCACGGGCAACAACACTTATGCGGGTACGACGACGATCACTGCCGGCACGCTGCAGATCGGCAGCGGCGGTACGAGCGGCACGCTCGGTACGAATACCGTGTCGGTATCGGCCGGCGCGGTCCTCGCCATCGATCGCAGCGACGATTACACGATCGGCCGGGTCGTGAGCGGCGCGGGCGCGCTGCGCCAGGACGGCGCCGGTACGACGATACTGACCGCCGCGAATACCTACACCGGTGCGACCACGATCGACGCCGGCACGCTGCAGATCGGCAACGGCGGCACGACCGGCGCGCTCAGCGCCACGACGGTGATCACCAACAACGGCACGCTGTCGATCGATCGCAGCAATGCACTCTCGATGACGCACGTCATCGGCGGCACCGGCGTGCTGCGGCAGGCGGGATCGGGCACGACCACGCTGACCGGCGCCAGTACGTTCAGCGGCGGTGTGGAACTCGATGGCGGCGTGCTGATCGCCAGCAATCTCCAGAACGGCGGCGTCGCCAGCAACATCGGCGCCTCCGGCAATGCCGCAGCGAACCTGCGTTTCGACGGCGGCACGCTGCGCTACACCGGCGCGGCGCGCAGCACCGACCGGAACTTCCTGATCGAAGACGGCGGCGCAACGATCGAAGGCAGCGGCGCGGGCGTACTGACCTGGACCGGCACGGCGTCCTACGACATCGCCGACGAGGCGCGCCGCCTGACGCTCGGCGGCACCGCGAACGGCAATCTCTTCGGCGGCGCGCTCGTCGACAACGGCGCGGGCGCGGTCTCGCTCATCAAGTCCGGCACGAGCCGCTGGATCCTGGGCGGCGACAATACCTATTCCGGCACCACGACGATCGCTGCCGGCACGCTGCAGGTCGGCAACGGCGGCACGACGGGCACGCTCGGCACGGGCGACGTCGCGAACAACGGCACGCTGACGTTCTCTCGATCGGATGCGTTCGCAGTGGGCAATGCGATCAGCGGTACCGGTGTCGTGACGCATACGGGCTCGGGCACGACGACGCTCACCGGCAGCAACACCTACGCCGGCACGACGACCATCAGCGCCGGCACGCTGCAGATCGGCAATGGCGGCACCAGCGGCACGCTGGGCACGGGCACCGTCACGAACAACGCGACACTCGCAATCGATCGCGGCGATGCGTACATCGTCGATCGCGTCGTCAGCGGCACCGGCCAGCTTCGCCAGCTCGGCGCAGGCACCACGATCCTCACCGCCGCGAACACCTACAGCGGCGCGACGACCATCAGCGCCGGCACGCTGCAACTCGGTAACGGCGGCACGACAGGGTCGGTCGGCGCCGGAGCGATCACCAACAATGGCACACTGTCGATCAATCGCAGCAGCAATCTGTCCATGGCGAACGTCATCAGCGGCACCGGCACGCTGCGCCACGACGGCACGGGCATCACGACACTGAGCGGCACGAGCACCTTCACCGGCGCGGTCGAACTGAATGCCGGCGTGCTCGCCACCGCCAACCTGCAGAACGGCAGCGTCAGCAGCAGTATCGGCGCGTCGGACAGTGCGGCAGCGAATCTGCGTTTCGACGGCGGCACGCTGCGCTATACGGGCGCCGCTCGCACCACCGATCGCAATTTCCTGATCGAAGAGGGTGGCGCCACGCTGGACGGCAGCGGCTCGGCCGCGCTCACCTGGAACGGCACGGCGTCCTACGACATCGCCGACGAGGGGCGCAGCCTCACGTTGATCGGCACGCGCGTCGGCAACATCTTCGGCGGCTCGCTGACGGACAACGGCGCGGGTGCGCTCTCGCTGACGAAGTCCGGCACCGGCAGCTGGATCCTCACCGGCAGCAACACGTACTCCGGCGACACGACCATTGCAGCGGGCACGCTGCAGGTCGGCGCCGGCACGAGCGGAGCGCTGGGCAGCGGCAATGTCATCAACAACGGCGTTCTCACGTTCTCGCGTTCCGATGCCGTGACGATCGCGAATGCGATCAGCGGCACGGGCAATCTGACCAAGGCGGCCGCCGGTACCACGACGCTGACGGGAACGAATACCTACGCCGGCGCAACCACCGTCAGTGCCGGTACGCTGCAGATCGGCAGCGGCGGTACCGGCGGCACGCTCGGCACGGGCGCGGTGTCGGTGGCGAGCGGCGCCAATCTCGCCATCAATCGCAGCGACGGCTACACGCTCGATCAGATCGTCAGCGGTGCTGGCGCGCTGCGCCAGATCGGCAGCGGCACGACCACGCTGACCGGCGCGAACACCCGCACCGGCGCGACGGCGATCACCGCGGGCACGCTGCAGGTGGGCGACGGCAGCACGAGCGGTGCGCTGGGTACCGGTGCCGTGTCGATAACCAGCGGCGCGAATCTGGCGATCAATCGCAGCGATGCCGTTACCTTGCCGGGCGTGATCTCGGGCGCGGGCGGTCAGCTTCGCCAGATCGGCACCGGCACGACCATCCTCACGGGGACGAACACCTACACCGGCGCGACGACCATCAGTGCCGGCACGCTGCAACTCGGCAGCGGCGGCACGACGGGCGCGCTCAGCGCCACCACGGTCATCACCAACAACGGTACGCTCGCCATCGATCGCAGCAATGCGCTGACGATGGCTCACAGCATCAGCGGTACCGGCGTACTGCGGCAGGCAGGCACCGGCACGACCACGCTGACCGGTACGAGCATCTTCACCGGTGCCGTCGAGATCGACGGCGGCGTGCTGGCCGTGAGCAATCTCCAGAACGGCAGCGTCAACAGCAATCTCGGCGCGTCGGGCAGTGCCGCGACGAACCTGCGTTTCGACGGCGGCACGCTGCGCTACACGGGCGCGGCCCGCACCACCGATCGCAATTTCCTGATCGAAGACGGCGGCGCGACACTCGATGGCAGCGGCACGGCAGCGCTCACATGGAACGGCACGGCCTCTTATGACATCACCGACGAGGCGCGCAGTCTCACGTTGACCGGCACGCGCGCCGGCAACATCTTCGGCGGCGCCCTGACCGACAACGGCATGGGTTCGCTCTCGCTGACCCAGGCCGGGACGGGAAGCTGGATCCTCACCGGCAACAACACGCACTCGGGTACGACGACGATCGCTGCCGGCACGCTGCAGGTCGGCAACAACGGCGCGACCGGCACGCTGGGCAGCGGCGACATCGTCAACGACGCTGCGCTCGTGTTCTCGCGCACCGGTGTACTCGAGGTGGCGGGCGCGATCAGCGGGTCGGGCAGCGTGACCAAGGCGGCGGCCGGCACGACGATCCTCGCCGGCAACAGCGCTTACACGGGAACGACCACGATCAGCGCCGGCACGCTGCAGATCGGCAACGGCGGCACGAGCGGCACGCTCGGCAGCGGCAATGTCGCCAACGATGCGACGCTGACGTTCCAGCGCTCCGATGCATCGAGCATCGCCAACGACATCGCCGGCACGGGCATGCTCAATCAGTCCGGCAGCGGCACGACGCAGTTGAGCGGCACGGTCGCTGCGAATGCGATCAACATCAACGCCGGCACGCTGCAGATCACCGGCGCGCTCACGACGCCCACTCTCCTGCTCGGCTCGATACTCGATGTGCAGGGAACCGTCAGCGCCGCCGCGTCAGCGCCTGTCGCGATCACGGGAACGGCGGATGCGAACACGCTGCGCATCGGCAGCGCCGGCCTCCTGCGCGCGACGGGCACGCTCGGCGGCGGCAACGATGTCCTCGACATCGCGGGAACGCTCAACACGGGCGCCGGTACGCTCGATCTCGGCGCGGACGACGACACGCTGATCCTGCGCGAAGGCGCCAGCATCATCGGCGGTGTCTCGGGCGGCAGCGGCATCAACACGCTGCAGCTGCACATCGCAGCGTCCGCGAACCTCGCTGCCATCAGCTCGTTCCAGGAACTCGGCAAGTTCGGCACCGGCGATCTGACCATCACCAGCGTCGTGACGGATCTCACCAGCGTCGCTGTCGATGAAGGCACGCTGGAAGTCACGTCGACAGGCGGCGTGAGCGGCGTCACGACCGCAGCCGTCGCTGGCGGTGCAACGCTGCGTGTCGACGGCAGCTTCGGCGGCAGCGCCGGCAACGATGCATGGACGATTGCCGGCACGCTCGCCGGCACCGGCACGATCGATCTGGCCGGCGGTGACGACGTACTCACCCTGCGCGACGGCGCCGTGCTCGATGCACCGGTCAATGGCGGAGCGCAGACGCTGGCCGACACGCTGATCCTCGACAACGCCACCGCACTGACTCTCGGCGGTACGGCAATCACCGGCTTCGAGCAACTGATCAAGTCGGGCGCAGGCATCGCAGAGTTGACCGGCGCGCATACCTACACCGCGGGCACGAGCATCGACGCGGGCACGCTCGCGGTGGTCGGCTCGCTCGCGACACCGTCGATCTCGCTGGCGGATGCGACGACGCTCGATGTGCGCGGTACGGTTGCTTCCACCGTCGTCTACGGCAGCGCTGGCGCCAACAGCATCGTCGTTGGCGGCGCCGCGACGCTGAACGCCAGCGGCGACCTCGGCGATGGCGACGATCTGCTCGATGTCGCCGGCACGCTCGATACCGGCGCCGGTCTGTTCGATCTGGGCGACGGCGACGATACGCTGACGATTCACGATGGCACCCGGATTCTCGGCACCGTGGCCGGCGGCGGCGGCAACAACACGTTCCATACGGCCATCGCCGGTACCGCGGATCTGGGGGCCGTGACCGGCTTCCAGTCGCTGATCAAGACCGGTGCGGGCACGCTGAACATCCATGGGCCGGCGCCTTCCGGTTTCGCCTCCGTCGCTGCGAATGAAGGAACGATTCATGTCGCCGCAGCGGGCAATGTCGATTCCGTCGTCAGTACGACGGTGGCCGGCGGCGCAACGCTGCAAGTAGATGGCGGCTATGGTGGCAGCGTCGGCGCGGATACCTTCGACGTGTCGGGCAACGTGTCAGGCGCCGGCACCATCGACCTGGCCGGCGGCGACGATGTGCTGATCCTGCGCGATGGCGCTGTGCTCGCCATGTCCGTGAGCGGCGGTTCCCAGACGCTGGCCGATACGCTGGTCATCGACAACGCGAGTGCCTTTACGCTCGGCGACACGGCGGTGACGGGCTTCGAACGCCTGATCAAGTCGGGCGCCGGTGTCGCCGAACTCGGTGGCACACATGTTTATAGCGCCGGAACGAATCTGTCCGCAGGCACGCTCGTGATCGGCGGTTCGCTCGTCACGCCGTCGATCTCGCTGGCGGATGCGACGACGCTCGAAGTGCGCGGCACCGTCGATCCGACGGTCGTGAGCGGCAGTGCCGGCATCAACCGCATCATCGTCGGCAGCGCCGCCACGCTGAATGCCAGCGGCCATCTCGGCGCCGGCGCCGATGTGCTGGACATCGCCGGCACGCTCGATACCGGTGCCGGCACGTTCGATCTTGGCGACGGCGACGATACGCTGACGATTCACGATGGCACGAGGATTCTCGGCACCGTCGCAGGCGGCAGCGGCAACAACACTTTCAACGCGGCGATCGCGGGCACCGCCGATCTCGGTGCCGTGACCGGCTTCCAGTCGCTGATCAAGACCGGCGCCGGCACGCTGAACATCAACGGGCCGGCGCTTTCCGATTTCTCATCGGTCGCTGCGGACGCAGGAACCATTCACATCGCGGCGGCCGGCAGCGTCGGCGGCGTCACCAGCGCAACGGTTGCCAGCGGCGCGATGCTGCACATCGACGGGAGCTATCGCGGCAGCGCCGGCGATGACCGGTTGACCGTGGCCGGCACACTGAACGGTTCGGGCCTGATCGATCTCGGCGACGGCGCGGATGTGCTGGACGTGCTCGGCACGCTCAGCCTCGGCACGAATCCCCTCGATCTCGGCGCCGGCGACGACACGCTGATCGTGCACGACGGTTCGCGCATCGATGGCACGGTTGCCGGCGGCAGCGGCAGCAACACGTTGAATACGGACATCGCCAGCGAAGCGAATCTCGGTGCGGCGACGGGCTTCCAGTCGCTGGTGAAATCCGGTGCCGGCATCCTGCACATCAATGGCGCCGCAACAACTTCCGTCTTCGATTCCGTCGCCGTGACAGCCGGAACGCTGCATGTTGCCGGCGCGGCCACGGTGGACCCTGCGACGACATCGATCGCCGCGGGCGCGACACTGCAGGTCGATGGCAACTACTTCGGCACCGCAGGCAATGACACGATGACGGTTTCCGGCACCGTGTCCGGCGCCGGTGTCATCGATCTGGGCGACGGCGACGACACCCTCACGCTGAACGATGGCTTCGCCATCACCGGGCGCATCGGCGGCGGCGCCGGCAGCAGCGATGTCATCGTCCTGAACAATGCGTCCGCGCTGTCGTTCGACGCCGCTGTCACGCAAGGATTCGAGCTGCTCGACAAGCGCAACACGGGCATTGCGACGCTGGTGGGTTCGCAGAGCTTCGCCGCCGTCGGCCTCGCTGCCGGCACGCTGATAGTGAGCGATTCGTTGCAGACCGCAGCACTCACGCTGGGCGACGACACGCTGCTGAGAATCGGCGGCGTCGCCGATGCGGCCACGCTCACAGGCAGCGCTGGCAGCAATCGCATCATTGTCGACGGCGGCGCAATGCTGCAGGCGAGCGGCTCGCTCGGTGCCGGCGCCGATACGCTCGATGTCGCCGGCACGCTGTCGACGGACGGCTTCGATCTCGGCGCTGGCGATGACACGCTGATCATTCACGACGGTACGCGCATCACGGGAGGGATCGCTGGCGGCGCCGGGGCGAACACGTTGAGTACCGACCTGAACGTCGGTGCCGATGTCGATGCGGTGACCGGATTCCAGTCGCTGCTGAAGCGCGGCGCCGGCGTGCTGAATCTGAATGGGCCGGACGCATCGAGCTTCGATCATGTCGGCGTCGCCGCCGGCACCGTCAACGTGGCGGCGGCGGGCCACGTGATCGACGTGCGCACGACCGCGATCGCGCAGGGCGCAACGTTGAATGTGGATGGAACCTACGCAGGCAGCAGCGGCGCCGATTCCCTGCTGTTGCTTGGAACGCTTTCCGGCGCAGGTACGATCGACCTGGGCGCAGGCAACGACCTGTTCACGCTGCGCGACGGCGCCGTGCTGGCCGCCCGCGTCGACGGCGGCGAGTCGCAGGGGCAGGGCGATACGATCCAGATCGACAATGCGGCCGACATGACTTTCGATCCGCAGCGGGTCACCGGCTTCGAGAATCTGCTGAAGCGCAACGCCGGTGCGCTGACGTTGCCCGGTCCCGCCTCGTTTGCAGAGAGCGTCAATGTCGATGCCGGCATACTGATCAGCACCGACAGCCTGACGTCCAGCCGCATCGCCATCGCAAGCGGCGCCACGCTGCTGGCGAGCGGCACCATCACCGGCCACGTCAGCAATGCCGGCACTCTTTCGCTCGGCGGAGCAACGTTCGAGCGACTGGTGATTCGCGGCGACTACCTCGGCGTCGACGGCCTGCTGCAACTGCGCGTGGCGCTCGGCGATGACGTGTCGGCGTCGGACCGGCTCGCCATCGATGTCGGTGCGGTGTCGGGAACGACGCGTGTGCGCATCCTGAATCAGGACGGGCTCGGCGCGCGCACGACCGGCAGCGGCATTCAGCTCATCGAAACCGGCAATGGCGCGACCACGGCCGGCGATGCCTTCCGTCTCGACGCACCGGTGCTCGCGGGTGCCTATCGTTACGAACTGTTCCACGGCGGCGCCGAGGATGCCGATCCGCAGGGCTGGTATCTGCGTTCGCTCGCGCCGGTGCGCGACATCGCTTCGCTCGCCACCTCGCTCGTGCCGGTGTTCCATCACTATGGCGTGGGACTCGTCGGCACCCTGCAGGATCGCGAAGGTGCGCGGTTGCAGTCGGAGTGCGATGGCACGGCGGAACACGGTTGCCAGTGGGGTCGCGTCTGGTATCGCTCCGGCAAACAGAACGCCCGCGATGGCAGTGCGGTCTTCGACTACGACACCGCGAGTCTGCAGATGGGCACCGACATCCACGTCGACAGTCGGCGCAATCGCGAGGATCGCGGCGGTCTGTGGCTGAACATCGGTTTCCTCGGCGCCGATCCGCTGCGCGATGACGGCTTCAGCGCCGGCGAGGTACAGGCGCGTGCGTACAGCCTCGGTACCTATCTGACGCATCGGGACACGGATCACTGGTATCTCGACTCGTCGCTGATCGCCACGTACTTCGACGGCCTGCAACTCGAGCCGCGGAACGATGCCCGCATGACCGCCAGCGCCTGGTCGCTCGCAGGCTCGATCGAGGGCGGTCGTCGCTTTCAGCTGGGCTCGCGCTTCTCGATCGAACCGCAGCTGCAGGTGATTGCCCAGCACATCAAGCAATCCGACGCAGAAACCGTCGGTGCCGACATTCTCTTCGAGGACAGCGACACGGTGGTCGGTCGCGCCGGCCTGTCATTCGTCGCCGACATCGATCCGGAACGCTGGAATCTCTGGCTGCGCGCCAACTACTGGAGCGATCTCGACGGCGATGCGCAGACCACGATTCGCGCCGACAGCGGCGCTGCCACGGTCTTCGCCCAGGAGTTCGACGAGCGCTGGCTCGAAATCGCCGCCGGTGTCACGGCGAAATTCGGTCGCCGTGGCCGCATGCATTTCAGCGTCAGCAATGCCGAAGGTCTTGGCGACAGCGAGAGCGAATCGCTGCAGGGCAATCTCGGCGTCCAGTTCCAGTGGTGATCGCTGCCGGTCGCGAGGCGGCGATCGTAGGGCGGAGCGTTCGGTTTCCGCACCGCAGGGCGTATGATCGCGCGGGTCCACGACCAGCGAAGGAAGATCGTTCCCATGATTTCAGCCCAGGAGGCTCTCGATCGATTGCGTGAAGGCAATCGCCGTTTCGTGTCCGAAGACTGGAGCACGCAGACCATGCCCAGTCAGACGCGTCGCCGTGAAGTAGCGACTTCGCAGGAACCATTCGCCGTCATCCTCGGCTGTTCGGATTCGCGCGTTCCCGCCGAAATGGTGTTCGATCAGGGTCTCGGCGATCTGTTCGTGATCCGCGTCGCCGGCAACATCGTCGCACCGTCGCAGATCGGCAGCGTCGAGTTCGCGGTCGACCGTTTCAGCACGCGGCTCGTCGTGGTCCTGGGCCACACGCTGTGCGGCGCGATCCAGGCGACGCTCGAAGAACTGGAGCGGCCGTCGGCCAACCGTTCCCCGAACCTGCGTTCCATCGTCGATCGCGTGCGCCCCTCGGTGGAGGTACTGCTCGAAACCGATCTGCGTCGCGATCCGCAGAAGCTGCGGCACCACGCCGTGCGCGCCAATATCCGCGCTTCCGCCGCGCACCTGCGCCACGGTTCGCAGCTGATCGAGCACATGATCGAGAAGGAAGGATTGCGGGTGGTCGGCGCCGAGTACTCGCTCGCCACCGGCGTCGTCGATTTCTTCGACGACCCGGACGTCTCGATGCGCTCGGAATTCAGGTAGAGGGTTTCACGCGGAGTAAGAACAAGAATTTCACACGGAGAGCACGGAGAGCACGGAGTTCGGAAAAGAGAGAAGGGCTTTCGTTCCTCTTTCCGATCTCCGTGCCCTCCGTGATCTCCGTGTGAAACTCTTGATTCTGTCTGTCCGTTTTTGACCGCTGCCGGTCGCTGACCTTCCTTGTCGGTCTGCCGGCAGGGGAGGACCATGGCTTCACCCCTTGGAGGTGAAGCCATGAAATCCGCCCTGATCGTCGTCGACGTCCAGCAATCCTTCATGCATCGTCCCTACTGGAGCGATGCCGAACTGCCTGCCTTCCTGCAGCGGCTGCAGGGATTGATCGACCGCTTCCAGGCCGCCGGCGCGCCGGTGCTGCAGGTGTTTCACGTCGAGGAGGAAGCGGGGCCGTCGGGGCCGTTTTCCCGGCATTCCGGGCTGGTGCAGCCGCTGCCGGGCCTGGTCATGGCGGCCGCCGGCGTCTTCCACAAGTCGGTACATTCGGCCCTGTTCGCCGCCAACAGCGAAGGACAGAGCCTCGACTACTGGCTGCGCAAGCACGGGATCGGGCATCTGGTCGTCACCGGCATCCGCACCGAGCAGTGCTGCGAAACGACGACCCGGCATGCCTCCGACCTCGGCTATTCGGTAACCTACGCGCTGGATGCGACCCTGACCTTTCCGATGGTGTCCGGATCAGGCCGCACCTACACGCCCGAAGACATCCGCGAACGCACCGCGCTGGTATTGTCGGGCCGGTTCGCCCAAGTGGTCGCTGCGGAGGCCGTTGCGATATGAGACCCGTGCTGTTCGCGATGCTGCCGGATCTGGTGCTGCTCGACGTGGCGGGTGCGGCCGAGGCCTTCCGCATCGCCAACCAGGAAGTTCCCGGCACGTACGATCTGCGCTTCGTCGCACCGACGCCAGGTCTGCGCACCGGTGTGGGCCTTGAGTTGCACAAGCTGCCGCCGCTGCCGAAGCGCGTCGCCGACGAGTCGATCGTCGTGATCACCGGCGTCACGGGCAGCGCGGTGCGCTTCGATCGTCCGGAGATCCAGCAGCTGATCGAATGGCTGAAGCCGGTGGCGGCGAACCCGGCTGTCACGATCATGTGCGTCTGCGCGGGCAGCGTGATCGCTGCGAAGGCCGGCGTACTGCGCGGACGCGAATGCACGACACATCACGAACACATCGAGGAACTCGCGGCGATCGAGCCCACGGCCGTCGTACATGCCAATCGTCTGTTCGTCGAGGACGGACGCCTGTTCACGAGTGCCGGCGTGACGGCGGGAACGGACCTCGCGTTGCACATGATCGGCCAGCACCTGGGCCATCAGGTTGCCGCGAGCGTGGCGCGCAAGCTCGTCGTCTACATGCGGCGGTCAGGAACCGATCCGCAGCTGTCGCCCTGGCTCATGCATCGCAATCACATTCATCCGGCCGTGCATCGCGTGCAGGACGCCGTGACGAAGCAGCCGACGGCGGACTGGTCGTCGCAGCGGCTGGCGTCGGTCGCTTGCATGAGCGAGCGCAATCTCGCGCGTCTCTTTGCCGAACACGCCGCCTGTTCGCCGCTCGACTACGTGCAACGGATGCGCGTCGCCCTGGCGCGGGACCTGCTGACCAACAGCAGCCTCGACATCGAACGCGTGGCCGAACGCGCCGGCTTCAGCTCCGCGCATCACCTGCGTCGCGTCTGGCGACGCTGGGAGTCGCGGGCGCCGAGCGAGCAGCGGGCGACGGTATAGGAGAAGATTTCACACGGAGATCACGGAGACCACGGAGTAAAGATGGGAAGAGCTTCTTCTGTGGGGCCGGCTTCAGCCGGCCTCTTCAAGTGCAAGGCCGGCTGAAGCCGGCCCCACAGGAAGAGAGCCGCTCTTCCGACCTCCGTGACTCCTACGCCCACGAACTGCGCTTGGGCCGCGACTTGATCCACGCGCCCAGGGCCAGTCCGAACAGCACCAGCGCGCCGCCGCCCATCAGGAACTTGAACTGGGTGCCGCGCTGCAGCTGGCTCACCCTGCCGGTGAGTTCCATCACCTGCGCAGTCAGCTGCTGGTTGTCGGCCTTGAGCACCTTGTTCTCTTCATATTGCGCGATCGACGTGGCCGAGACGCGGCGCAGTTCGGCGAGTTCCGATTGCAGCTGCTTCGTCTGTTTATCGAGTTCGCTGTTGCGATCTTCTGCCTGCGACTGCGCGGTGCGGGTTTCCTTGGCGCTGTCGCGCAGCGACTTGAGCTGGGTTTCGAGCGCTTCGACGCGTTTGCTGGCGGCCGTCAGCAAATCGCGCGCGGCGGGCTGACTCGACAGATATTGCGTCGGCACCCAGCCGTCCGTGCCGTTCGGCGTGCGTACCTGCGTGAAGCCGTTGGCCTTGTCTTCGCCGAGTATTTCCAGCGCCATGCCGCTCGGCAGCGCCGCATTGATGATGCGATGACCGTTGGTGGGGCCGCGACGCAGCGGCACGGTGAGTTCATCGGAAATGTACATCGTGGCAGCGAAGCAGCTGCTGCAGGCGAGCAGCAGGGCGAGGAACAGCGTTTTTTGCATTCTGGACGATCCGACGGTGATGCGATGTGGCGACGCCCGCCGCAAGCGGGGGTGCAAAGTCTGCACACCATGTCGCACATAGCCAGCCTTCGCCGATTGGCGACAGGCAACAATGCGGTTTTTCAGGCGCCGGAAACAGGGAAGCCCCGTCATCGCGGCGGGGCTTCGGGCGGAAGGTCCCGGACTGACCAGCATCGAAGAGTTTCCAGGTTTCCCGGGTCGCTCAAGCGGGGCAGCTTTTGGGTCCTTCCGGGCAAGAGACGCGCGGCGATCTGCGGAGGTTCCCGCGCGAGGACTGCGTCGATCCCTGAGGTCATTTCGCCGACGCGCTACTATGCCGCCACGACAACAACGAGAGTGCCGTGCATGACCCATCGCCGCTATGTGCTGACGCTTGCCGTCCTGCTATTGCTGTTGTGGCTGCCGCTGGCCTTCGATCCGTTCGATCGCAAGGACTGGCTGATCGAAAACGTTCTGCTGGTGCTGGCCGTCGGCCTGCTCGCGGCGACGTACCGCCGCTTCACGCTCTCGCGCACCTCGTACACGCTCATCTTCATTTTCCTGTGTCTGCACACCCTCGGCGCGCACTACACCTACGCCGAAGTGCCGTACGACGACTGGTGGCGCGCGCTGACCGGTTCCAGTTTCAACGAACTGGTCGGCTGGAAGCGCAACAACTTCGATCGCGTCGTGCACTTCTGTTACGGACTGCTGCTGGTGTATCCGGTGCGCGAAGTCTTCCTGCGCGTGGCGGGCGTGCGCGGCTTCTGGGGTTATTTCCTGCCGCTCGATCTGACGATGTCGACGTCCATGCTCTACGAACTGATCGAATGGGGCGCGGCCGAAGTCTTCGGCGGCGACCTCGGCGTGGCCTACCTGGGAACCCAGGGCGACGTGTGGGACGCCCACAAGGACATGGCGCTCGCCAGCCTCGGCGCGCTGATCGCGATGAGCGCCGTCGCCTTCATCAACTCGCGCCTCAGCCGCGACTTCGCGCTGGAATGGAACGAGAGCCTGCGCATCAAGAGCACCCAGCCGCTCGGCGAGATGGAACTGGGCAGGCTGCGTGCGCAGCGCTGAAGAGGAGGGTTCACGGAGCAGGGATCAAGAAGAATTTCCACGGGGAAAGAATGGGGAACACGGGGTCCACGGGGAAGAGAAAAGCTTCTTCTCGGCGATCTCTGTGTGAAATCTTTCTTTTCCCCGTGCCCCCCGTGTTCCCCGTGGAAATTTCTTCTTCCGGTCTCCGTGTGAAATTCTTCAGCTCCTGGATTTTTTACCGCGATCGGGAAAGTTGACGATGCAGCCGACGCCCGGCGCCTGCGTCACTTTCACGGACTGCCCCGCGATGATGGCGTCGAGCGCGTCTTTCAGGTACGCGTGATCGGCGGGACGCTGGCGTTCGTAGTGGAGGCGATCGTCGATCGGTCCACGATAGGCGAGGGTCCAGGTTTTCGGATCGATGACGAAGACTTCGGACGTGCGCTGCACGCCGAGCTGTTCGCCCACCTGCTGCGAATTGTCGACCAGGATCGGCAGGCCGAAGGCGAATTCCTTTTCTTCCTGCGCGATGCTTTCGGCGGTGTCCTGCAGATTCGAATTGAGCAGCAGGAATTCCACGCCGCGCGACTGGTACTGATCGCGGATCTCGCGCAGGGCCGGAATCGCCTGGCGCACGATCGGGCAGCCGTTGCCCTGCACCATCAGCACGATCGCCTTTTCGCCGGCCGAGTCGTAGAGCGTGTGCGCCTTGCCGGTCTGATCGGCCAGCTGGAAGTTCTCGACCTTCTGGCCCGGTGTCACCGCCAGGGCAGGCACGGCGGCCAGTGTCAGCAGGGCAAGCAGCGGAAGTCGGAAGCTCATCGGACACCTGTGCGATCGAATCGAGACGGAAGGATAGCCCTGAGACAGGCCCATGCACGCGGTTGCTCCGCAGGATCGGTCTGCGAGGCAGCAAAGAATTGTCGATGGTGCTGCCGCAGCGCAAAAGCGCTGCGAATTCAGTACCGGATCACCGCATGTACCGGCAGTTCGCGCCAGCGCAGGTCCGGCACCAGGTTCAGGTCGATCAGTACGGCCAGCTCCGCGACGACGTGGCCGGCGTCGAGGCAGAGATCGGCTGCCGCGCGCAGCGTGCCGCCAGTGGCCAGCACATCGTCGATGAGCAACAGCGTGCCGCTGCCGCGCTGCATCTCGAGGACGCCGCTGCCGTATTCGAGCGAATAGGCACGTTCGACCACCGGCGGCGGCAGCTTGCCCTTCTTGCGGATCGGCACGAATCCCTTGCCGTGTCGTGCGGCGAGCGCGGCCGCAAGGATGAAGCCGCGCGATTCGATTCCCGCCACCGCATCGATCTCGCGCCAGCGTGCGGCCGGCAACACTTCGCCGAGCGCATCGACGGTTGCACCGAAGTGATCGCGCAGCAGCGGCGTGATGTCGCGGAACACGATGCCCGGCTGCGGAAAGTCCGGAACATCGCGAATGAATGACCTGAGGGTGTTCACGAAGAGATCCGTCGCTTCCGATACGGCGCTTGTGCGAGCGTGATGGCCGGGGGAAGATTCGCACGGCCCGTCGCCGTCCGCCATTTCATTTCTGCATGCCGACACAATTTCCGTCCGCCTTTCGCGCGCATCCCTGGCACGGTGTCGAGCCCGGCGCCGATGCGCCATCCGTCGTCACTGCATTCATCGAGATCGTACCGGCCGACACGGTCAAATACGAAGTCGACAAGGCGAGCGGACTGCTCAAGGTCGATCGTCCGCAGCGATTCTCGAATGTGTGTCCCGCGCTGTACGGCTTCGTGCCGCGGACGCTGTGCGCCGAACGCGTCGGCGCGTACTGCACGGAAAAAACCGGCCGGCCCGGCATCGTCGGCGACGGCGATCCGCTCGACCTCTGCGTGCTCACGGAAAAATCCCTGCCGCGCGGCGACGTGCTGGTGCAGGCGATTCCCATCGGCGGGCTGCGCATGATCGATACCAACCAGGCCGACGACAAGATCGTCGCCGTGATGCGCGACGACGCCGTCTACGGTCATCTCACCGATATCCGCCAGTGTCCCGCCGCCGTGATCGAACGGCTGCGACACTACTTCCTCACCTACAAACTCGCGCCCGGCGCACCCGATCCGGTGGAGATCACCCACGTCTACAGCCGCAGCGAAGCCCACGAAGTGATCCGGCGCAGTCTGGCGGATTACAACGCGGCGTTCCTCGGGCGGCGGTGAAGAGGCCGGAGAATGGCCGCAAAAAGGCGCAGAGAACGCAAAGAAACCACATGAGAATTTTTCCGGGCAGGACTTCTCTGACCTTTGCGTCTCCTTGCGCCTTTTTGCGGCCATTCTCTTTCGACTGAACTCCGGTGCCAGTATCCGCAGAGCACGCGGGCAGGGTTATCCTGACCATCCCTGCCAGTTCCTGTCACCTTTGGGGAGTTCAATACGGCCATGCGTGCCGAACGACTCATTTCCCTGCTGATGGCGCTGCAGCGCGGTGGCCGCCAGACTGCGAATGAACTCGCCAATCGTCTCGATGTGTCGATGCGCACGATCTTTCGCGACATCGATGCGCTGTCGACGATGGGCGTGCCGGTTTACACCGAGCCGGGGCGCGGCGGCGGCATCCGGCTCATCGAAGGCTATACCTCGGATCTAACGGGTTTGTCTTCGGGCGAGGCCGAAGCGCTGGCGCTGATCGCGAGCCCGGCATCGATCGGCAGCAGCGAACTTGCCACGCCGAGCCGCACCGCGCTCGACAAGCTCGCCGCGGCCGTGCCGTCGATGCATCAGCTGCGCGCGCAGCACGCGCGCGGGCGGATGCTGTTCGATACCAAGGCCTGGTTTCGCGCGTCGGTCGCCTCGCCGTTTCTGGATGAACTGCGCGCCTGCGTGTGGAACGACGAGAGCATCGAAGTCGTCTACCAGCGCGGCGATGAATCGCTCGCCAACTACGAAGTGCAGCCGTATGCGCTCGTGGTCAAGGTCGACACCTGGTACCTCATCGGCCTGCGCCGCAAGCCTGGACAGGCGAAACCGGAAATGCGCGTGTATCGTCTGTCGCGCCTGCAATCGCTGCAGCGGACCGGCCGCACTTTCGTACGCGATCCCGACTTCGACCTGCACAAGTTCTGGCACGCCTGGTGCGAGCGGTTCGAGAAGAACCCGCCGCACAACTATTCCGTCGAACTGCTGATCTCCGCGAAAGGCCGCAAGCACCTGCTGTCGTCGTACGGCAGCTGGTTCCGCCAGCGCCTCGAAGCGCTCGACGACAAACCGGGCCGCAAGCCGGTCGTCCTCGACTTCGATCGCGAAGACGTCGCCCTGCGCGTGCTGTTCCAGCTCGGCGACGAAGCGGAAATCGTCAAACCCAGGGCACTGCGGCGCAAGTTGCATGCGCTCGCGTCACGGGTGGTGGCGGCGACGGAGTGAGAAGAGGGTTCACACGGAGGTCACGGAGTTCGGAAGAGACAAAGAATGTTTCCACGGGGGACACGGGGAACACGGGGTCAAGAAGGATTCCGGATCCGGGAGATTTCTTTTTCCGCCCCGTGTTCCCCGTGTCCCCCGTGGAAACATTCTCTTCTTCTGGTCTCCGTGACCTCCGTGTGAACCTCCGCTCCTACTTCGCCGTCTTCGGCCCGGCGATCAGCCAGATGATGAACCCCAGGACGGGCAGCAGGATGACCAGCACGGTCCATCCGACTTTGGCGCCGGTGCTGGCGCGGCTCTGGAAGATATTGACGATCGCCCAGACGTCGGCGACCAGGACGATCAGTCCCCACAGTCCATTCACGTTGCCCATCGACGAACTCCGGTGGCTGGCCAGGATGCGGTGATCATGTCCGGCGGCGGGCGCCGACGACAGATCGTATCTGCCGAAGACTAGCGTTTGCCGAGCAGCACCGCCGTGAGGCAGACGATCAGCAGGACGCTGTATTCCATGCCGTTGCGGCCCAGGCCGACCACGAACCAGCCGGCGGACCAGTGGACCAGCCAGATGCCCAGCGCGGTCTGCATGATGAAGTACGCGACGATCGGGGCGCTGTAGCGGCCGATCGCCAGCAGGATGCCGCCGATGATCTCGATGATCGTCACCGCCCAGGCCCAGGCGAGGCCGACGGGAAAGCCGCGCGAACCCAGGAATGCGCCGAAGGGCGTGACGCCATCGGCGATGACGCGCGCGACACCATGGATGATGAACATCGCAGCGACGGCGATGCGGATGAGGGCAATGGACGAGAAGCGCATGAGTGATGAAGTGGCCTGCCTGAAACGCCGGGATGCGATGGTAGGGGAAGCCGTACGGAGTGCACAGGTGCAGACTATGAATGCCTTTCCCTCCCCCGCGTGCGGGGGAGGGCAGGGTGGGGGCGGAACAGATGCTCCCTTCACCTTCACGTCCCCCATCCCAACCTTCCCCCGCACGCGGGGGAAGGGGTAAGACATGACCCAGCAACTCAGCCAACGCCAGATCGTCATTCTCACGGTCGCCGCGGCCGCGATCCTGATGATCACGATGGGCGTGCGCCAGACATCGGGCCTGTTCCTGTTGCCCATCACGCAGTCGGCCGGCGTCACCGTCGTCGCTTTCAGCTTCGCGCTCGCGATCGGCCAGTTCATGTTCGGCCTGGCGCAGCCCGTCTTCGCCGCCATCGCGGACAAGTACGGCGCCATCCGCGTCATCATCGGCGGTGCACTCATGATGGCGCTGGGCTCGATCCTCACGCCCTACATGTCGAGCAGCGGCGGACTGCTGTTCACGATGGGCATTCTCGGCGCCGCCGGCGCGGCGGCGGGCAGTTTCTCGATCCTGATCGGCATTGCCGCGCAACGCCTGCCCGTCGAGAAACGCTCGTTCGCTTCGGGCTTCATCAATGCGGGCGGTTCGCTGGGACAGTTCGTGTTCGCGCCGCTGGTGCAGTTGTTCATCGGTGCGGCGGGCTGGGTCTCGGCGATGTTCTTCACCGCGGCAGCGGCGCTGCTGACCATCCCGCTCACCTGGCTGCTGCGCGAGTCGAAGAAAGAGGCTGCGCCAGCACACGCGCACGTCATCCTGCCGCAGGTGAGCCTGAGCGAGCAGTTGCGCGATGCGATGCGCAATCCGAGCTACCTGTATCTGCACGCCGGTTTCTTCACCTGCGGCTTCCACGTGGCATTTCTCGTGACCCATCTGCCGAGCGATCTGCAGCTGTGCGGGCTCAATGCGTCGGTGGCGGCGAATTCGCTGGCCCTCATCGGACTGTTCAACATCGCCGGCAGCCTGATCGCCGGCTGGCTCGGCCAGCGCTATCGCATGAAGTATCTGCTCGCGGCCATCTACGGCAGCCGCGCGGTGATCGTCGCCATCTACATGGTGATGCCGAAGACCGCCCTGAACGTCTATCTGTTCGCCGGCGCACTCGGATTCACCTGGCTCGCCACCGTGCCACCGACTGCCGGACTCGTCGGCAAGCTGTTCGGCACGCGCTACATCGCCACATTGTTCGGACTCACACTGGTGTCGCACCAGGTCGGCGGTTTCCTCGGCGCGTGGCTCGGCGGCGTTGCGCTGGCGCGCACCGGCACCTACGAATGGATCTGGTATGCCGACATCGCACTGGCGCTGCTGGCGGCGGTCATCAACTTCCCGATTCGCGAACAGCGGCTGGATGCGCGGGTGGTGCCGGCCTGAGCGTCGGAAGATCAGGATTTCACACAGAGATCACGGAGAGCACAGAGGTCGGAGAAGAAGAATTTCCACGGGGGACACGGGGAACACGGGGTCTTGTAGAGAAGAAATTTCCTTCCCCGTGCTCCCCGTGTTCCCCATTCCTTCCCCGTGGAAATTCCTCTTCTTTGCATTGACCTCTGTGTTCTCTGTGTGAAATTCCTCTCCCGCGCTGACCGGTGCGAACCCGCTGTTCGCCGGCTCGTCGTTACGGCACGACGACGCGCGTCATACACTCCCGCTCACAACACCAACGGGGATTTCTCATGTCCGCACTCGTCTCGCTGCGCCGGGTCACCAAGAGCTATGTCCGCGGCAAGCAGAAGGTGGAGGTGCTGCACGGCATCGACCTGGACATCCAGCCGGGCGAATTCCTGGCGCTGATGGGGCCGTCGGGTTCGGGCAAGACCACGATGCTGAACCTGATCGCGGGGCTCGATCAGCCGACCAGCGGTGAAGTGATGGTGGGCGAGAGCCGTATCGACAAGCTGTCGCGCGGCGCGCTGTCCGACTGGCGCGCCCGCAACATCGGCTTCATTTTCCAGTTCTACAACCTGCTGCCGGTGCTGACGGCGGAAGCCAATGTCGAAGTTCCGCTGCTGCTCACCGATCTCACGCGCGCCCAGCGCCGGAAGCGTGCGCAGACGGCGTTGCAGCTCGTGGGCCTTGCCGATCGCGGCAAGCACAAACCAAATGAACTGTCCGGCGGCCAGCAGCAGCGTGTCGCCATCGCGCGCGCCATCGTCGCCGACCCGACCTTGCTGGTCTGCGACGAACCGACCGGCGATCTGGATCGCCAGAGCGCCGAAGAAATCATGAACATGCTGCAGGCGCTGAACCGCACGCAGGGCAAGACCATCGTGATGGTGACGCACGATCCGCGCGCTGCCGAATACGCGACGCGCGAACTGCATCTCGACAAGGGCCAGCTCGCCAGGGAAGAGGTGAGGCACGTGGCATGAAGTACTTCAAGCTCATCTGGGCCGGCCTGTGGCGCAAGAAGGCGCGCACGATCTTCACGATGCTGTCGATCGTCGTGGCCTTCCTGCTGTTCGGTCTGCTGCAGGGAATCAACCAGGGCTTCAACCAGGCGGTGCAGAACCTGAACGTCGATCGCCTGTACGTTTCGGCGCGCACCAACATGACGGATGGCCTGCCGTACGCCTACGCCGCGCGCCTCAAGGGCGTGCCGGGCGTGCGCGCCGTTTCGCACTGGACGTATTTCGGCGGCTATTACCAGGATTCGAAGAACGTCATCCCCGCGTTCTCCACCGACGCCGAAGCGCTGTTCAAGGTGTATCGCGAACTCAAGGTCAAGCCGTCCTACCTCGAAGCCATGACGCGCACGCGCACCGGCGCGCTGGTGAGCGAGAAACTGGCGGAGAAATATCACTGGAAGGTGGGCGACCGCGTGCCGATCGGCACTTCCATCTGGACCGACAAGCAGGGCAGCAACACCTGGGATTTCGACATCGTCGGCACCTTCGATTCGACCGCAGTCGGCGCCGGCATGCCGGAGTTCTATTTCAATCACGCATATTTCGATGAGGCGGCCGCCTTCGGCAATGGCGTGATCCACTACTACATCGTCGGCATCGATACGCCGGTCAATGCGGTTCGCATCTCGAAAGCCATCGATGCGATGTTCGAGAACTCGACTTATGAGACGCGCACGCAGACCGAGTCGGCGCTGGTGCAGACGGCCATGAAGCAGCTCGGCGACATCAACTTCATCGCCAATGCCATCGTCGGCGCCGTGCTGTTCACGCTGCTGTTCCTGACGGCCAATACGATGATGCAGTCGGTGCGCGAACGCACGTCCGAACTCGCCGTGCTCAAGACGCTCGGCTTCTCCGACGGCAAGGTGCTGGGACTGGTGCTGACCGAGGCGCTGCTGCTGTGCGTGTTTTCCGCGGCGCTGGGCCTCGTCTGCGCGACGCTGGTATTCCCGGTGCTCAAGCCGATCTTCGGCGAGTTCCAGATGCCGCTCATCGTGCTGGGCATGGGCGCGGGAATGGCGCTGCTGCTGGCGCTGGTGAGCGGCCTGCCGCCCGCGTGGCGCGCGCGCCAGTTGAACATCGTCGATGCACTGGCGGGTCGCTGAGAGCAAGGACCACGAACATGAAGATGTGGCGACAGATCGGCGCAGTCACGGGCATGAACCTGCGCAGCATTCCGCAACGGCTCAGCACCTCGCTGGTGATCGTCATCGGCATCGCCGGCGTGGTCGCGGTGCTGGTATCGGTGCTCGCGATGTCGACGGGCATGCTCAAGACCATGAACAACGCCGGTCGCGACGATCGCGCCATCGTCCTGCGCAATGGTTCCGCGGCGGAGAGCGGCAGCGTGCTGACGCGCGATGCCGTGCGACTGATCGGCGAAGGCGTCGGCGTCAAGCGCGATGCCGACGGCAAGCCGATCGTGTCGGCAGAAGGCATCCGTCTCATCAGCATGTACAAGAAAGCCGATGGCGCCGAAGTGAACGTCGCCATGCGGGGCGTCGGACCCAAGTACCAGACCCTGCGACCTGAGTTCCGGATCGTCGAAGGTCGCCTGTTCAATCCAGCGGTGAACGAGCTTATCGTCGGCAAGTCGGCTCATGCGCAATATCGCGGCACGAACATCTGCGACCGGCTCT
>OEIU01000037.1_pt1 | contig 120015 bp, 102 predicted proteins | sample 1539221 | NCBI WGS metagenome assembly OEIU01 (sample SAMN03792071, study PRJEB22550) | activated sludge metagenome | feature: wastewater treatment plant; material: activated sludge; isolation source: Wastewater treatment plant of a petroleum refinery complex | place: Argentina: Zarate... | reverse complement strand
GCCGAATCCGGCAACCGGCGCGGCAACCATTGCGGTGTCAACGGCGATGGCGGGCGCCGCAGCAGGACCCGCTGCGAACAAGGCGCGGCCGCCGGCCGGCGGCGTGATGTTCAGCAGTGGATTCGTCATGTCGGCACCTCGTCCAGTTCGTCACTCATGGCGTACGCCATCCAGCCGTCCCTGCGCGAGCGCATCTGCGCCAGCAATCCGTCCAGCCGCGCCGCTTCGCGCTCGCACTGCTCGCGCGCGGCGGCGTGCGCCCGGCGCAATGCGTCGAGCGCCGCGTGTTCCTGCGGCAGCCACGGTCGCTGCGCCGCGGCGTGCAGCAGCTCCGCCGCTTCGCGATCGAGCGCGGCCACGGCGCGCCAGTCGCCGTCGGCGGTCGCGCGCGCCAGCCGCTGCGCCAGTCTCGACAGTTGCTGCTGCCTATCCATGCCGCTGCTGCATGCCCTGCCAGCCGCTGCGCAGCGTCGTCAGCAGGCCCGTGACCTCGTCGATCAGCGCCGGGTCCATGCGAAAGCCCGCTTCCTGCAGCCGGTGCGCGCAGTACTCGTAGAGCCGCGCCAGGTTCGCCACCAGTTCGCCGCCCGCATCGAAATCGAGCGCGCTGGACAGGCCGTTGAGCATGTCGACGCAGCGATCGAGGCTGCGCGCCTTGAGTTCGAAGCGTCTGCCGACGATGTGCGCGCGTGCGCGGGCCAGCTCTTCGAGCAGGCCATCGGTGAGGATCAGCACCAGTTGCACCGGTGAGGCCTGCGCGGCCTGCGAGCCGAGGCTCACGGAGTGATAGCTGAGATACGCTTCCTGATTCACGGCCTTCCCGCTTCGATCAACTTGAAGTACTCATGGTCGAGAACAGTCCCGCGGTCTGGCCCATCTGCGACTGCAGGGCCTGCAACTGCGTGAACTGTTTGAGATAGCGCTCGTAGACGTTGTCGTACTGCGCATCCAGGCGCGTCTGACGTTCGGTCAGGCGCTTCTGGATGATTTCCACCGACGACTGGCGGCCGGCGATCTGCCCCGAGCCGCTCTTCAGCCAGGCATCGAAGTACCGGTCGAGCGTGCCGATGAGGCCGGTGGGCTGCGTCAGGCTCGCCTTGCCGAACAGGTCTTCGAGCGCCGTCGGATTGGCGGCCAGCGTCTTGTCGAGCCGGGTCTTGTCCAGGCTCAGGCTGCCCGTGCGCGTCGCCGTGACGCCCAGTTCCGCCAGCGTCAGTCCGCCGAATTCCTGGCGGATGATGCTGTTGAGACGCGAGCGCAGCGCACGCACGCCGGCGTCGGTGGCGAACGCGCCTGCGGCCGTGGCGCCGTCCTTGCTCACCTTGGTGAGATTGTCGAGCGAGGTCTTCAGCGTGTTGTACGCGTCGATGAATTTCTGGACGTTGGCCGCGGTGGCCGTGCTGTCGGCCGTGACCGCCAGCGTGACCGGCGACTCGGCCGGCTGCATGGCGCGCGTGAAGGTGACGCTGACGCCTTCGATGGCCGTGAACGTGTTCGACGCCTGCTGCAGCCGGATGCCGCCCTGCCCGCCGAGCCACACGACGGCGTCCCGCGCGGCGACCAGTTCCTGGCCGCCGTCGAACGCATCCTTCAATGCGCCGGCCGGCAGCGCGCTGGTATCGAGCGTGATCTCGCTGCCGGCGCCGGTGCTGGCGGCCGACAGCAGCAGCCTGGTTTCGCCGCCCACCGTCATGAGCGAGGCCGTGACCTTGCCGCCGTTGTCTTCGGCCTGATTGATGGCGCGCGCGATCTCGGCCTGCGAGATCGAGCCATCGCCGTCCGAATCCGCCGCGACCAGATTGACGCTGAAGCTGGAGCCGTCGCCGAGCTGCACGGTGATCGGTCCGCCGAGCGCCACCGGCACCGCCGGCAGATCCTCGAACACGACCTGATGCGCCTGCGCGAGCTGCTCGACGTGGAATGAATACGTGCCGGCCTGCGCGCCGGACGACGCCGTCGCCGTGCCGATGCCGCTGGCGCTGAACTGCGCGCCGAACTGCCGCATGCCGCTGCTGCCGGAGGTGAGGCCGGAAACGGCCGAGTCGAAGGCCGACAGCGCCGATCGCAGGGTTGTCAGACCCGTGGCCGTGCGCTGTGCCGCCGCCTTGCTCGCGGCGATCTGGTCCTGCGAAGACTGTACATAAGCCGTCGCCAGCTGCGAGGCGATCGTTACGGGGTCGAAATCAGGCATGGCGCCCTCCTGTTCGAGGCAAAGAGAGATCTGCCTCTGTAAGGGCGACCGGAATCGCGGCCGGCTGAAATCGATCGGTGGATGACAGGCGCGCGTTCACTTGCGCCCCCTCAACCAGACCTGCGCGGCCAGTTCGTCCTGCCGCTTCTGCTCGCGTGCGTTCTGGAAGCGCTGCACGCCGCGACGCTGGCGCACCAGCACCTGGTCCAGCGCCTCGTGGCGTTGCGCCGCGACCGTCATGAGCCGCTGCGTGGTCTGCATCTGCGCTTCATGCAGCGACAGATCGAGACGATGCGCGTCGGCCATCTTCATCACGGCCTGCTTGTAGCCGCCGACGTTCAGCGACAGCGTCGGCGACAGCGCCTGCGCGCCGCTCTGGCCACTGCTCTCGCACAACTGTTCCAGCCGCGCGAGATTGTCGAGATAGCGCTGGCGCACGATGCGTTTGTCCGCCATCTCGGCGCTCAGGCGCTCGACCTCGCGCTCGCGCAGATCGACCAGCCGGCCCAGGCGTTGCAGCTTGCGATGCCCGCTCATGCCATCAGCTCCTCGAGCGCCGTCACCGTGGCGTCGAGCGGCGCGGCCTCGCGCGTGCCCTGGTGGAGGAAGGCTTCGATGCGCGGAAACAGTTCGACGGCGCGGTCCGTCGCCGGATCGGCGCCGGCCACATAGGCGCCCAGCGGCAGCAGCTCGCGCACCTGCTCGTGGCGTGCGGCCAGCGCCTTCAGTTTGCGCGCGGCCCGCTGGTGTGCCGGACTCGTCACCAGCGCCATGCAGCGGCTGATGGACTGCGCGATGTCGATCGCCGGATAGTGGCCGCGCTCGGCCAGCTCGCGCGTCAGCACGATGTGGCCATCGAGGATGGCGCGCGCCGTGTCGACGACGGGATCCTGCTGATCGTCGCCCTCGGCCAGCACGGTGTAGATCGCGCTCATGCTGCCGTGCGGGTGTTCGCCATTGCCGGCCGTTTCGACCAGCTGCGGCATCAGGCTGAACACCGACGGCGGATAACCGCGGGTCGCCGGCGGTTCGCCGAGCGCCAGCGCGACCTCGCGCCGCGCCATCGCGTAGCGGGTCAGCGAATCCAGCAGCAGCAGCACGTCCCGGCCCTGGTCGCGGAAATGCACGGCGATCGAATGACACAGCTCGGTCGCGCGCAGGCGCATCAGGGGCGATTCGTCCGCCGGCGCGATCACGACCACGGCGCGCTGCAAGCCGGCCTCGCCGAGCGACATGTCGATGAACTCGCGCACCTCGCGGCTGCGTTCGCCGATCAGCCCGACCACGACGACATCGGCGATCGTCTGGCGCGTGATCAGTCCCAGCAGCACGCTCTTGCCGACGCCGCTGCCGGCCATCAGTCCGACGCGCTGTCCCTTGCCGAGCGTGAGCATGCCGTTGATGGCGCGCACGCCGACGTCGAGCGGCTCGTGCACCGGCCGCTTCTTCAGCGGGTTGACGCGGGGCGGCTGCGGATCGAGCACGTGCTCGCCGCCGAGCCGGCCGCGGCCATCGACCGCCTCGCCCAGTCCATTGACGATGCGCCCGAGCCACGACGGGCCGATGCGCAGTGCCTCGCGTTCCTGCTGCGGCAGCACGCGCGCGCCCGTGGCGAGGCCTTCGGGTTTCTTGAACGGCATCAGATAGGAGACGTCGCCGCGAAAGCCCACGACCTGCGCGTCGATCCACTCGCCGTGACCGGTCTCGACACTGCAGCGCTGGCCGGTGCGCAGCGTGCAGCCCACGCTTTCCAGCAACAGGCCGGACGCGCCGACCAGCCGGCCGGTCGGCGTGGCGACCGGCACCGAATCGATCTCCAGGCGGCGCAGCAGATCGCTGATCACGCCGCGTTCTCCATCGGCGCAGCGGCGACGCCGGCTTCGCCTTCTTCGGGCAGCAGCTGCGCCGTGATCTGTTCCATGCAGGCGCCAAGCCGCTGGCGGCAGCCCGCATCGGCTTCGTGGCTGCCCGACCGGACACGGCACTCGCCCGGCTCCAGGCGCGCATCGGCCAGCAGGTTCCAGCGCGCGGCGCGCGAGTGATCGATCTCCTGGATGCGCTGCAGATCGGCTTCGTTGAGATACACCTCGATGACGCTGTCCGGCGCGACCGGCATGGTGGCCAGCGTTTCGTCGACCAGCGCGAGCAGCTGCGCCGGCTGCAGCGCCAGTTCGCAGCGGATCACCTGGCGCGCGACCTTCGCGACCAGGTCCACCACTTCGCGGCGCAGCGCGGTCTGGTAGTCGGCCTGCAGCCGCTCCAGGTTCGAGAACAGCGAATCGATCGGCGCGGCCAGCGTGTCGAAGTGCGCCCGCACTTCGCGGCGGCCCGCATCGACGCCTTCGCGACGGCCTTCCTCGATGCCGAGCGTCGCGCCTTCCGCGCGGCCCTCGCGCAGGCCGCTCTCGTGTCCTTCGCGATAGCCGCGTTCCACGCCCTGCTGGAATCCATCGGCCAGCGAGGCGTGCACGCGCGGCGACAGGTGCAGCGGCACGCCCTGGCGCCAGGCGGCGGTGCCGACCAGCTCGGCGAGCGGCATGAACCGGTGTGTGCGCCAGGACTTCATTCGATCACCGCCTCGTCAAAGAGCTGTACTTCGATCTCGCCGCTGTCGGCGAGCGCCTTCACCTGCGCCATGATTTCCTGCCGCGTCTGTTCGATGCGGCTGCGCGGCACCGGGCCGGCGCGGCGGATCATGTCCTCGAACGCCTGCGCCTGCCGGCGCGGCATGGTCCGCAGAATGACCTCGCGCAACTGCGGCTCGGCGCCCTTGAGCGCGACCGCCCATTGATCGAGCGCGACGGACTCGATGATCCGCAGCAGCGTCGCCTCGGTCTGGCGCGACAGGATGAAGAAGTCGTACATGCGCCGTTCGATCTCATCCATGACCGCGGCATCCTGGGCGCGCAGCGTCTCGACCATCCGCGCGCGGTCGCGCGGCACGCGGTTGAGGATCTCGGCCACCTGGCGCATGCCCTCGACGCTGGCGCTCTGCAGCCCGAGGCTTTCCAGGCAGCGGTCGACCAGTTCGTCCAGTTCCTGCAGCAGCTCGCGATCGATCTCGCTCAGCCGCGCCATGTTCAGCAGCACCACCTCGCGGCCCTCGACCGGCAGCGCCGCGACGACGTCGCCGGCCAGCGCCGGCGGCAGGAACGCGAGGAACACGGTCTGCATCCGCACGTGTTCGTGGCCGATGCGCTCGGCGAGCCATTTCGCCGACGCCCACTGCAGCCGCGCCATCTTCGGCCGGATCGCATCGCCGTAGATGTTGTTCAGCACGCTGTTGGCGATGTCGCTGCCGAGCGCGAGATCCAGCGAGCGCTTCAGGTACGAACGCGACGCGCCGTGCACGCCGCTCTGTTCGCGATAGTCATCGAAGAAGTTCTGCAGCGAATGCTTGACCGATTCCACCTTGATGCCGCTGATGCGCGACATCACCTGCGTCACTTCCAGCAGTTCCTCGCGCGACAGGCAGCGCAGCACCGCCGCCGCGGGCGCTTCGCCCATGCTCAGCAGGACGATCGCGGCCCGCTCCAGCGGCGAGGCGAAACCGGCGGGGACGACGGCGTTATTCGGATCGGACATTCTTCTGCACCCATTGCTTGACCACTTCGGCCACGCGTTCCGGTTCCTTCTCCGCGAGCACCTTCAGGTGATCGACCATGACGTCGACCGGCGATCCGGGCGGCGGCAGGTCGTAGTCTTCGAGCAGCGGGCCGACGGGCATCGGCTGGCGCGACTGTGCGAGCTGCGCCGCCTCCGGCGCCGCGCCGCCCGGCAGGGCGGCCGCGGCCACGGCCGGTTCCATGACGGTGGCTTCCACGGGCGTGGGTTGCGGCGCCGGCAGCGCCAGGCGCTGCTGCGCCAGCTTCATCATCGGACGCAGCACCAAGAAGAACGCCAGCAGCGCCGTCAGCGCATACAGAATCCAGCGGCTGAAATCGACGACGTTGTCGCGCTGCTGCCACCACGGCTGCAGTTGCGGCGGCGTGGGGAAGGCCAGCGTGGAGACGACGAGCGTGTCGCCGCGCGCGGCATCGATGCCCAGTCCGCTGCGCAGGATGCGTTCCACGTCCGCGAGCTGCGCCGCGCTCCACGAGGCCGCGCCGCCGGGCGCCGCCGCGCTGTTCAGCACGACGGCCACGTTCAATTTGCGCAGGCGGCTGCGGCTGCGCTGGATCTGCATGATGCTGCGGTCGTAGGCGTACTGCCGCGTCGAGGCATTCTTCTGTGCGCTGCTGGCCGCATCGCCGTTCTCCGCGGCCTGCGCCGCGGCCACCGCCACCGGGCGGTTGCTCAGCGAGCCGGGCACGCCCAGCGCCAGCGGATCGCGGTCCAGTTCCTCGCGCAGCGCTTCGCTGGTGACCTTCGGCGCGTCGCCGTAGCGTTCGTGCGTTTCCCTGACGCGGTCGTTGTCGACGTCCGCGGTGATGCTGACGCGCAGGTTCTCCTCGCCGAGCACCGGCGCCAGCAGATCGCGAACGTTGCGGCGCGTGGCTTCTTCGAAATGACGGGCGGCGTCGTTGCCCTGCCCGGCTTCGTAACCCTCGCTCAGATCGACGCGCGCCGAGAGCAGGTGTCCCGCCTGGTCGACCAGGGTCACCCGCGTCGGATCGAGGCCCGCGGTGCTGCCCGCCACCATGTTCACGATGGCGGCGATCTGTTCGTCTTCGAGCCGCCGTCCGGGCTTGAGCGTGAGCACCACCGAGGCGGAACTCTTCTCGCCGCCCGTGACGACGAACGACGAAGTGCGCGCCACGGAGACGTGCACGCGCGCCGTGTCGACCGCTTCCAGCGACATGATGCTCTGCGCGAGTTCGCCTTCGAGACCGCGCCGGAAACGCACGTCCTGCACGAACTGGCTGACGCCGAGCGGATCGTTGCCGTCCATCAGTTCCAGGCCGGCGGGAAGTTTCGCGACCACGCCTTTCGCGGCGAGCAGCATGCGCACTTCGCCGAGCCGGCTTTCCGGCACGAGCACCTGCCCGCTGTCCGGATGCACCCGGTAGCCGATGCCGGCGCCGTCGAGCACCGCCATCATGTCCGACGCCGACACGCGCTCGCGCGCGCCGAACAGCGGCTTGTACGACGCCTGTTCGCGCCACATGAACATCAGCACCAGCACGGTGATGCCCACCGCCAGCAGCGCGATGGGCAGCAGGCTGCGCAGAATGCCGGGGCCCGGGGCGACGGGCAGCACCGCCGCATCGGCGGGGCGCAGCCGCGCCAGCAATGATTTGAACATCGCAGACAAGTGCGTGACTCCAGTCGCGGCCTAGAGCTGCAGCTTGATCAGGTCTTCCATCGCGCCAACGATCTTGTTGCGCGCCTGCATGAGCATCGTGAAGGAGAGGCTCGCCTGCTGACTGGCCAGCATCGCGCCGACCAGGTCATCGCTGCGGCCGCTGTCGACGGCCGCCATCTTTTCGCCGGCGGCCCGGTCCTGTTCGTTCACGCCGTCGATGATCTGGCGCAGGCCCGCAGCGAAATCGCTGCCGGCGCCGTCCTGAAACCGTTCGCCTGCAAGGCCGGGCTGGATCTGCGGCAGTGACAGGGAGCGCGCATCGCCGTCGATGCGCGTCTGCAGTGCGGCGATCGACGCTTCCATTCCATTTCCCATATCGGCCTCGCTTCGACAGTTGGTACGGCGCGGCATGGCGGCGACTCGCAGAGTGCGAGCAGCACGGTCAGCCTGACCCGAGGGAGCGTATCGACATGGAGACACCGGCATTGAGGCACGCAATTCGAATCTGATAGGCAGTGCTCCCGCACGCCGGTTTTTAATGCAATCCCTTCACGACGATTGCCTGCATCACCCGGCTTGCGCAAACGACGATGCAGGGTTCCCCCTGAAACTGCTGCGCGCATCTTCCTCATCTTTCACGCGCGCCACTACGTAGCTTCACGCAGAGCCGCCTAAGAAATTTCATCGACGTCGCCGCAGCGAAAAAAAATTCGCGCTACAAATTTTTCTCCGGCGATAAAGATTTTCGCGTCGCCCCCGATACACGGGAACGTCGACACATTCACGCGAGCCGCTTCATCACCATGGACACGATCACACGCACGGCTGCGCGGCCCTACCAGGTGCTCGATCCGCGCACCATGGGCCGGCCGGTGCATCTGCTCGGCAGATACACCGATCGTTTCCGCAAGGACCTGAGCGGGCTGTTCCAGCAGTGGTTCAACCGCCGCTATCGCTCGCAGTTCGAGATCGGCGAAGTCACGGTCGAGACCACGAAGGCACCCGCGACGCCGCGCTGGCTGAGCTTCGGCGCCCACGCCGGCCGCATGTCGTTCGCCGCCGATCGCAGCGTGCTGCTGTGCATCCTCGCGTATCGCTACGGCGTGCAACCGACGGCGCTGCCCGCCGGCAGCGATGCGAGCGACGATGCGAACGAACCGGAAACGGCGACCGAAGAACGCCTGGCATCGCGCCTGGGTCATCAGTTGACCAGCGCCGCTGCCGCCGCGATCGAAGCGCTGCAGCCGGACGCCGCTGCCGGCGCGAACGCGCCGCGACACGAATTCTCGCCGAGCGCCGCGGCGTTGCCGGACGACGCCTGGACCCTGCGCGTCCGCGTGAGCGAGCGCGTGCATCGCATCGACGGCACGCTCTGGTTCCGGCTCGACGAACACTGGATCGCCCGCCTGCTGCGCGGACTCGCGCCCGACCGCGAACGCGGCAAGTCGCGCACCGCCGCCGGCACGCCGGCACAACCCCTGCCCGCACGACTGCAGCTGACGCTCGATGCACGGGTGCTCGAGAAGCAGATGCCGCTCGGGACGTTGCTGGATCTGCGCATCGGCGACGTCATCCCCATCACGCTCGGCACGAGCGACGTGCTGATCGGCGACTCGCGCCTGTTCACGGCGAGCGTCGCCGAGAACAAGGGGAAGCTGTGTCTCACCTGTTTCGAAGACGTGGAGTAAGCCCGTGAACCTGACCGATGCCCCCCTGCCCGACAACCGGCCGGACAACCTGCCCGACAATCTGCTGACCGATCTGCCGGACCCGCTGGACGAAGCGGTCGTCGCGCCGCCGGCACCGCCCGTCGCGCCGCCGCGCCGCGATTTCGCGCAGATGATGCGCAGGATTCCGGTGACGCTGACGCTCGAGGTCGGTTCCACACGCCTCTCGCTGCAGGAACTCGCCGCCATCGAACCCAACAGCGTGATCGAACTCGACACGCTCGCCGGCCAGCCGCTGATCATCAAGGTGAACGGCACGCCCATCGGCCGCGCCGAGGTGGTGGTGAGCGGCGAGAACTACGGCCTCAAGGTGCTTGAACTGAGCGATCTGGACTTGGGTTCGCTCACGTGACGATCTGCGGCCTGCGCAACGTCCGCAGCTGCCGCATCGTGACCTGCCTGGTCGCGGTGGCGGCCGCGCTCGGCGTGCTGCTGTGGCCGGAGGCCGGCATCGCGGCGCCGATCAGCATCGTCGGCGCCACCAGCGACGGCACGACCACCGAGTTCACCGTCAAGATGCAGGTGCTGGTCATCATGACGCTGCTCGGGCTGCTGCCCATGATGATGCTGATGATGACCAGCTTCACGCGTTTCGTGATCATCCTGGCGCTGCTGCGCCAGGCGCTCGGCCTGCAGCAGGGCCTGCCGAACCGCATCGTCACCGGCGTGGCGCTGATCCTGACGCTGCTGGTCATGCGCCCGGTCGGCGAGCAGATCTGGACGCAGGCGCTGGTGCCCTACGATCAGGAACAGATCGGCTTGCAGGAGGCGCTGAAGCTGGCCGAAGCGCCGCTGTCGCGCTTCATGCTCGCCCAGACGCACAAGGGCGCGCTGGCGCAGATTTCACAACTGGCCGGCGAAGGCCCGGTCGCCGATCCCGCCGATCACGCCTTCCTGGTCAAGCTCGCGGCCTTCGTGCTGAGCGAACTGAAGACCGCCTTCCAGATCGGCTGCATGCTGTTCATTCCCTTCCTGGTCATCGACCTGGTGGTGTCATCGGTGCTGATGGCGATGGGCATGATGATGCTCTCGCCGCTGGTCATCTCGCTGCCGCTGAAGCTGCTGCTGTTCGTGCTGGTGGATGGCTGGACGCTCACGGTGCATACGCTGGTCACCAGCATCCAGGTCTATTAGCGACGCACGCGCGCGCGGAAATCCACTCATGCTCACGTCGGACATCGCCGTCGATCTCATCAGTCACTGCATGCGCCTGGTCATGGTGATGGTGGCCGTGCTGGTCGTGCCGGGCATGATCGTCGGCCTGCTGGTCGGCCTGTTCCAGGCCGCGACGCAGATCAACGAACAGACGCTGAGCTTCCTGCCGCGCCTGATGATGACGCTGCTGGCGATTGCGCTGGCGGGCCACTGGCTCGCCGGCCTGCTGATGGACTTCTGCGTGCAGGTCTTCCGGCAGGCGCCCACCCTGGTCGGCTGACCGGCGGGACGGATGCACGACATGGAACTTGCGCTACAGCAGCTGCCTTCCCTGCTCACGATGCTGTGGTGGCCGTTCTGCCGCGTGCTGGGCATGTTCAGCGCGGCGCCGATCATCGGCGAGAACATGGTGCCGGTCAGCGTGCGCGTGCTGCTGTCGCTGGCGCTGGCCGTCGTGCTGATGCCGACGGTGGCGCCCGTCGCGGTCGAGCCGTTGTCCATGCATGCGCTGCTGCTCACGGCGGAACAGGCGCTGATCGGCTTCGGCATCGGGCTGGCGTTCCATCTGACCGTGGCCATCATCATGGTGCTGGGCTTCATGGTCTCCTCGCAGATGGGACTGTCGATGGCCGTGATGAACGATCCGATGAGCGGCACTTCCTCGGACGTGGTGTCGGCGCTGCTGTACGTCCTGTGCATCTTCGTGTTCTTTTCCATCGACGGCCACCTGGTGCTGGCCGGCGTCGTCGGCGCGAGCTTCCGCGCCTGGCCGGTCGGCGGCGGCGTGGACTTCGTCACGCTGCAGAGCGTCGCCTACAACGTCGCCTGGGTATTCTCCGCCGCGCTGCTGCTGGCCATTCCGGTGATCTTCTCCGCGCTGGTGGTGCAGCTGGGCTTCGGCTTCCTCAACCGCGTCGCGCCGGCGCTCAATCTGTATGCGCTCGGCTTCTCCGCCGTGACCGTGTTCGGGCTGTACATGCTCGGCCACATCGTGCGCTCGGTGCCGGAACACTACGTCCGCATGACCCGGCAGGTGCTGGAAATGCTGCGGCAGGGAATGCACTAGGCGGCGCCTCATGTCGGAACAGTCGAACGACGACAAGAGCGAAAAAGCCTCGGCGCAGAAACTGCGCAAGGGCCGCGAGAAGGGCCAGGTCGCCCGCTCGCGCGACTGGGCCACCGCGGTCGGCATCTTCGTGTGCCTGCAGTTGATCGTGATGCTGACACCCGGCTATCTGGAGGATCTGCGCCTGCTGTTCGCCCGCAGCTTCGCGCCGCTGCTCGGCGCCCCGGGCGATCTGGAGACGGCCAACTCGGCATTGTTCGCCACCACCATGATGCTCATCGTGAAAATGGTGCTGCCGCTGTTTGCGGTGCCGGTGATCGTCGGCATCGCCTCGATGTATCCGGGCGGCTGGATCATGAGCGCAGCGCCGCTCGCGCCGAAACTGGAGCGCGTCAGTCCGATGTCGTACTTCAAGCGCATCTTCAAGATGAAGCACGTCGTGGAGACAGTCACCGCCGCGCTCAAGGCGGCGGCGCTGCTGGCGGTGCTCTACTACATGGCCCGCGGCAGCGTCGATGACTACCTGCGGCTGCAGTCGCTGCCGCTGGACCAGGCGCTGTACGCCGCGGCGCAGCTCATGCTCGATGGCGTGATGGCGTTGTGCGCGGTGTTCATCGGTTTCGCCCTCATCGATCTGCCGGTGCAGTCGTTCGTCTTCCTGCGCGACCAGCGCATGAGCAAGCGCGAAGTGAAGGAAGAGCACAAGAGCAACGAAGGCCGCCCCGAGGTGCGTCAGCGCATCCGCCAGTTGCAGACGCAGATGGCCCGGCGCGGCATGCGCAAGACGATCCCCACCGCGGACGTCGTCATCGTCAATCCGGAACACTACGCCGTGGCGCTCAAGTACGACGAGAAGCGCGCCGCCGCGCCATTCGTCATCGCCAAGGGCATCGACGAGATGGCGCTCTACATCCGCCAGATCGCGACGGGCCACGGCGTCGAGATCGTGCCGCTGCCGCCGCTGGCGCGCGCCATCTACAACACCAGCCAGGTCAACCAGCAGATTCCGGCCGCGCTCTATCAGGCAGTGGCGCGCGTGCTCGGCTACGTGCTGCAGATCAAGGCGTTCCGCAACGGACGCCGCCGCTCGCAGCCGGACCTGCCGTCGGACCTGGCCGTTCCCGATCACCTGACGTGACCTCACCATGAACGCATTCACCCGCGCGATCACCGAACTGCGCCGTCACCGCGCAGCGGCGCCGCTGTTCCTGCTCGCCCTCGTCGGCATGATCATCCTGCCGCTGCCGCCGCTGGTGCTGGACGTGCTGTTCACGTTCAACATCGTGCTGGCGCTGATCGTCGTGCTGGTCGCCGTGACCAGCCGCCGGCCGCTGGACTTCGCCGTGTTCCCGACGGTGATCCTGGCCGCCACGCTGATGCGCCTGACGCTGAACGTGGCCTCGACGCGCGTGGTGCTGCTGCACGGTCATGAAGGCACGCATGCCGCGGGCGACGTCATCGAGGCGTTCGGCAATGTCGTGATCGGCGGCAACTTCGTCGTCGGCCTGGTGGTGTTCGTCATCCTGATGATCATCAACTTCGTGGTGGTGACGAAAGGCGCCGAGCGCATCTCCGAAGTGTCCGCGCGCTTCACGCTCGATGCACTGCCCGGCAAGCAGATGGCAATCGACGCCGATCTCAACGCCGGCTTGATCAATCAGGAGAAGGCGCAGGCGCGACGGCGCGAAGTGGCCTCGGAAGCCGACTTCTACGGCGCGATGGACGGCGCCTCCAAGTTCGTGCGCGGCGACGCCATCGCCGGCATCCTGGTCCTGGTGATCAATTTGATCGGCGGCGTGGCGATCGGCGCGGTGATGCACGATCTGTCGTTCGGCGACGCCTTCCGCCTGTACGCGCTGCTGACGATCGGCGACGGCCTGGTGGCGCAGATCCCGGCGCTGCTGCTGGCCGCCGCCGCCGCCATCGTCGTCACGCGCGTCAGCGATTCGGGCGATTTCGAGCAGCAGGTCAGCGCGCAGATGCTGGCATCGCCCGGCGTGCTGTACGGCGCGGCCGGCATGATGCTGGTGCTGGGGCTGATTCCCGGCATGCCGTGGCTGACCTTCCTGGCCTTTGCCGCCGTGCTCGCCTTCGCGGCATGGCGCATGGATCGCAAACCCGCGCAACCTGCGGCCGAAGTGGCCGCGGAAGCGGCCCTGCTGACACAGCCGGCGCCGGAACTCGACTGGCGCAGCCTGCCGTTCGTGGAACCGATGTCGGTTGCGGTGGGCTACAAGCTCGCCGCGCTGCTGGACCCGTCGCAGGGCGCGGCGCTCGGCAAACGCCTGCGCGGCGTGCGCCAGACCCTCAGCGAATCCATGGGCATCCTGTTGCCGCCGATCGCGGCGCGCGACGATCTTGCGCTGAAGCCCTCGCACTACAGCGTGCTGCTGCACGGCACGAGCATCGCCCAGGCCGAGGTGTTCCCCGATCGGCTCATGGCCATCGCCTCGGCGCAGGTCTACGGCGAACTCGACGGCATTCCCGGCACCGAGCCCGCCTATGGCATGCCGGTGTGGTGGATCGCCACGGAAGATCGCGCCAATGCGCTGGGGCTGGGCTACCAGGTCGTCGACGCCGCCAGCGTGATCGCGACCCACGTCGCGAAACTGGTGCGCGACCATCTTCCGGAACTGCTGCGCCACGAAGACGTGTCGGCGCTGATCGAACGGCTCACTGCGCTGTCGCCGAAACTCGCGGCGGCGCTGGAGAAGGCGCTCACGCATAGCCAGCTGCTGAAGGTGTTCCGCCTGCTGCTCACGGAACACGTCTCGCTGAAGGACATCGTGCCGATCGCCACGACGCTGCTGGAAAGCGCCGAGACCACCAAGGATCCGATCCTGCTGGCCGCCGAAGTGCGCTGCGCGTTGCGCCGGCAGATCGTGGCCTCGCTCATCGGGGCGTCGAACCAGATGAAGGCGTTCAACCTGAGCGGCGAACTGGAGAACATGCTGCTCGGTTCGCTCAACCAGGCCGGCCAGCAGGGGAACAGGATCGCGCTCGACAACTATCCCGTCGATCCGAACCTGCTGTCGCAGCTGCAGACCAACATGCCGGTGGCGCGCGAACAGATGAAGCAGCAGGGCGCCGCGCCGCTGCTGCTCGTGATGCCGCAAATCCGGCCGCTGCTGTCGCGCTATGCGCGCCTGTTCGCGCCGGGCCTGGCCGTGCTGTCGTACAACGAGATCCCGGAACAGCGCGAGGTCAGCATCATCGGCTCGCTGGGCTGACGCGCGCATCACTGCCCGATCGCCGGCACCACCTGCAGCAGCACCACGGTCGCCTCCGACAGCGTCCGGAACAGCGCGCGCGACGAACGCGGCGCCGTGCGGTGCGACTGCGGCCCCTGGTCGAGCGGATCGCCGAGCCGCGCGATCTGCGTTTCACCGCACACGAGCCGCAACTGCGTGAGCCGCACGCCGGCGCGCTCCAGCGCCTGCACGATGCGCGACAAGGCGTTGCGCACCGGCTGCGCGGCGTGCGAACGCGCCAGCGCGATCTCCAGATCGATGCCGCCGGGCAGCCATTGCACCCGCACCACCACCGGCCCGAGCGCCTGCGGCGCGAACTCCACGCACAACACCGGTCCGCGCAATCCGCGCTGGCGCTGCCGGCGCGCATGCTCTTCGGTCCGCACCAGTCCGAGCAGCACCTGCACGCCGCCCCAGGCATAGACGGGAAACAGCCAGTAGTTGAGCGGCGACGCCGGCGGCGCTACGGCGGCCGGCTCGCGAAACGGCGCCGGGCCCATCATCGTGACCGCCGACTGCACCGACAGGCGTGCGCCCCAGCGAGCCAGCGCGAGGTCGCGCCACGACTGCGCCAGCGCGGCCGCATCCGGCGCCTGCCACGCCATCTGGCGCAGCGCCGCCTGGTCCAGACGCATGGCCGCCTGTCGCGTCACGGCGGCGGCGCCCTCCTCCTGAACGCGGGCCGCGGACGCGCCGCTGCGGATCGGGCCCGCTTCCACTTCGAGTTCCAGTACCGGTTCGTTCGCCAGCACACGCACGCGCAACGCATCGCCGGCTTGCAGGCTGCGCTGCCACTGCGCCGGCACGGGAACCCGCAGCGTCATGCCGTTGCTGAGCGTCGCCAGATGACCGTCGCCCGCCGCCTCGCCGTACGTCAGCAGCAGCGACTCGCCCGGCGCCGGCAACCGGTCATGTCGGCCCTGGAGCGGCCGCGCCTGCACGAGGGCGGAGATGCGTTCGAGCTTCATGAACTCACGGCGCACAAATGAAAAGAGCCAGCCGCTCGACGCGGCCGGCTCCGGAAGTCGTTGCAGAATCGTCGCCCGTCATGCCACGGCGACTCCACAGCGGGCCTTACTGCATCAGCGAGATCACGAGCTGCGACAGGCTGCTGCTCTGCTTCAGGGCCGAGGTGCCGGCCTGCATCAGCAACTGCTTGGCAGTCGAGTTCGACGTTTCGGCAGCGTAGTCCACGTCCAGGATGCGGCCGCGCGAAGCGGTCGTGTTCGTGATCATGTTGCCGAGGTTGTTGTACACGTGTTCGAGACGGTTGGAGGCCGCACCGAGCTGCGCGCGCACCGTGCCGACGGCGGTAATGGCGTCGTTGATGTCCGTGATGACGGCGTTCGTGGCCGCAGCCGCCGTCAGTTCGTCGCCCGGGGTCGCGTTGTCCGGCGTGCCGTACTGCGCACCGACCGCATCCAGGGCCGTTGCCAGATCGCCGAGGCTGGTCTCCGTGTCGATTTCCATCGTCTCGGCGGCGCTGGCGCCGATCTGGAACGTGAGCGCGGTGGACAGCAGACCGCCGGTGCCGTCGGTCTCCGTGCCGTCGCTGAACAGGTTCTGGCCGCCGAACGACGTCGTGCGCATGATGTTGTTGAGTTCCTGGCCCAGCGCGTCGAATTCCGCCTGCAGCGCCGTCTTGTCGTCGGCCGTGGTGGAGGCGTTGAAGGCTTCGGTGGCGAGATCCTTCATGCGCAGCAGCACGTTGGTCAGTTCCGTGAACGCGCCTTCGGCCGTCTGCATCATGGAGATGCCGTTCTGGGTGTTCTTCTGCGCCACGGCCATGCCGCGCGTCTGCGCATTCAGGCGAACCGCGATCTGCAGACCGGCGGCATCGTCCATCGCCGAGTTGACGCGATAGCCGGTGCCCAGGCGGGTCAGCGAGGTCGTGAGGGCTTTCTGCGTGCTGCCGACGGCGTTCTGCGAGGACAGTGCCGCGGCATTGGTGTGAAGACTGAGCATTTCAAGAAACTCCTGTGGTTGATGGCGGGAGCGACACCGTCTGGATATTTCGCGCCCTCGACAACACAAGGCGACGGCCGCGACAGCGGCCTTAAATCGGACCCGCGGCGGAAACCGGGCCGGGAATGGGATGCGATTCACAGTTCGACACGGTGGCGCGACTCCCTAATAATCGGGCGCACCCCGCGCACACACGGTCACGTCGAAATTGCTCCGGCCCCTGCCGCTTCTCTTCTTATTCCTGCTGTTTGAATGGATCGTTCCTGCAGCGCATGCCGAGGAACCTACCGCCCTCGACGGTCGCTGGTCCTATCACTGGGACGATCCGCCGCGCGCCGCCGGTTCCGGCGTCTGGCAACCCGACGATGCGAACTGGCAGGCAATACCCTCGCCCGGTGATCCGGGAGACCACCAGGGTCACGAAATCCTCTGGCTGAAGCTCGAGCTGCCGCAGGGCGAGTGGCGCGATCCGCACCTGTTCGTCAGCAGCATCGACATCAATGCCCAGGTGTTCGACGGCAGCGGACGACTCCTTTATCAATACGGCGACATCGACGCTTCCGGTCGCGGCCGCTTTGCCGGCTGGCCCTGGCATCTCATCCGCGTGCCGCACGAGAGTCTGGGGCAGCCGCTCTATTTCCGCGTCTTCTCCGATTACGAAGACATCGGACTCGCCGGCACGATCATGCTCGGCGAGCGCGCCGACCTGCTGCAGCAATGGGTCTACGGTCGCGGCTTCATGGGTATCGTGTTCACGGCGTTCGTGTTCGTCGTCGGACTCATCTGCCTGTGCCTCGGCCTCGCCAAGCGCGACCGCCTGATGGCGTGGGCAACGGCGCTGCTGTCATTCGATCTGGCCTTGATGATGTTCGCCGAGAACGAACTGAGCCAGCTGGTCGCGTTCACGCCGCTGCTGTGGCGACAGATCGCCGCGTATACCTATTTCGTCGTCCCCGGGCTCGTGGCCTGCGTGATGCTGGCGGCGTTCCGCAGATCGCCGCCGCGCAGCGCTTACGCCGTGCTGTCTGTATCGCTGGCCTATGCCATCGGCGTCATGCTGCTCTCGGCAACGGGACAGTTGAGTTTCGTGAATGCCTACCCGCCTTTCGATGTGCTGCTGATCGTGCTGATGACGGTCCTGCTGATCGAGGGTGTGCTGCGCCTGCGGCCGGTGACGCCCGAAGGCTGCCTCACCGTCGGCGGCCTGTTCGCGATCTTCGTTGCGCTGCTCGTCGACATGGCGAGTGCGCACGGCTTCATTCCCTGGACGGGACGCACGGCGCAGTGGGGACTGAGCATCTTCGCCGTCTCGGCGCTCGGCGTGTACACGATCCGCGTCTGGCGACAACGACAGGAACTGCTGCATCTGCAGCACTCGCTGGAACAGAAGGTCGCCGAGCGCACGCGCGAACTCGAAGCAAGCCGGGAGCGGCTGCTGCAGTTCGCCCACGAGGACCATCTCACCGGACTGCTCAACCGGCGCGCGTTCATGAGCCAGGCCATGCAGACGGTGGCGCAGGCCATGCGTCACCGCGAACCCATCGCGCTGGTGCTGTTCGACGTCGACCATTTCAAGGCCATCAACGATCAGCACGGTCACGCCGTGGGCGACGAAGTGCTGCGCGCCATCGCCGACGCGGTGCGCAGCAACAGTCGCGTCAGCGATCTCGTGTGCCGCTACGGCGGCGAGGAGTTCGTCGTGCTCATGCCGCGCACCACGGCGGAAGCGGCGCTGGCGCTGGTCGAACGCCTGCGCACGGCCATTGCCGCCATCGCCGTCGAAGGCCGCGACGCGCGCCGCCTGAGCATCAGCGTCAGCATCGGCCTGATCGTCCTGGGCGAGCCCACCAGCCCGATGCAGGATCCGGAACGCATGCTCGACCAGCTCCTGTCGCAGGCCGACGCCGCCATGTACCAGATCAAGAACAGCGGCCGGAACGGCGTCAATCTCACCCACGGCCTGTGGTCGGCCGATACGGGCGCCTGGGAAGCCAGCCGCAAGAGCGGCCTGCAGCCGTAGGTCGGGCTGGAGGATTTTTCTGCCCTGTGGGGCCGGCTTCAGCCGGCCTCTTTTCGGAAGTCAGGCTGAAGCCTGACCTACAGAAACTTTTCGGAAGTCAGGCTGAAGCCTGACCTACAGAAAACCCCCATCCGGAAAACCCCTGATTCTGGCGATCGCCGATTGACAACCTGCCCCTGCCTCGGCACCCTCTGCCTCGGCAATACCTGCCCAAGCAATAATTATCTTCGGCAATGTCGGTCAAACACTTCGATGTAAAGACGTTCCAGGCGTCGCGCAGTCTCGGCTACCTGCTGAAGATGTCTCATTCGCTGATGCATGACGCCGGCGCCGCGGCGCTGGCCGGGCACGACCTGAGCTTCGTCCAGTGGCTGGTGCTGCTCAAACTCAAGGAAGGCACCGCCGTGACGGCGAGCAATCTGTGCCGGCAGATGCGTTACGACAACGGCGCCCTCACCCGCCTGCTCGATCAGCTCGAGACGCGCGGCTTCATCGAGCGCAAGCGCAGCGAAGCCGACCGGCGAGTCGTCAATCTCGAACTGACGGCGGCCGGACGACGCAAGGTGACGGAACTGCTGCCGCCCATCGTCGACAACCTCAACAACATTCTCGGCGACTTCAGCAAGACGGAGTTCGCCGAGCTGGTACGCCTGCTGAGCAAGCTCATGGACAACCTGAAAGCCTACGAGCGGCCGCCGGCCGGGGACGATGCATCATGAGAATCGCCTGGACCCTGGCGGCAGCGTTCGCCCTGGGCGGCTGCGTATTTCCGCAGGTCGAAGATCCGGCGACCGCGCCCGTCGCGACGGAATCGCTCGGTCTCGATGGCGACAGCATCGCGCCCGCCGACGCCCGGTGGTGGACGGCGCTGGGCGATCCGCAGCTCGACGCGCTGATCGAAGAAGCCCTGCGGGGCTCGCCGACCCTGGCGCAGACATTGGCGCGCGTGCGATCGGCGCAGGCACAAAGCGATGCCGCGGGCAGCGAGCGGCAGCCGCGCTTCACGTTCGATGCCGACGAGACGTATCAGCGTTTCTCGGAACACTTCTACATCCCGCCGCCGTACGGCGGTAACAACTACTGGGTCGGCCAGGCCACGGCCAACATGAGCTGGGACCTGGACTTCTGGGGCAGACAGTCCGCGCTCATTTCACAGGCGAATGCGCAGTTGGCCGCGAGCCAGCTCGACGTCGCTGCAGCCCGCCTCGCGCTCGCCGGCGCGATCACGCAGACCTATCTCGATCTGCACCGCGCCTGGGAAATGATCGACATCGCGACTCGTCTCGAGATCCAGCGCCAGCACCTGCTCGATCTGACCCGCCAGCGCGTGTCCGCGGGGCTGGATACGCAGATGGAAATCAAGATCGCCGAAGCGACGCTGCCTCAGGCGCGCAATGCACGGCTGCAGGCCGAAGGCGAGCGCGACGTCGCGTTGCACCGGCTGGCCGAACTGACCGGCCACGGCGCCGATCGCTACGCACAGATCAGCCGTCCGAAACTGACGCTCGATGCCGGCCTGTCGCTGCCGGACCACCTGCCCGCCGATCTGCTGGCGCATCGACCAGATGTTCTCGCAGCCCGCACACGCGTCGATGCAGCCACCGCGGGTCGCGAAGCCGCGCACGCCGAGTTCTACCCGAACGTCAATCTGAAAGCCTTCGTCGGCACGCAGGCCATCGGCCTCGACAAGCTGGTCGACGGCGGCAGCCTCATCTACGGCGCCGGCCCCGCCCTGCACCTGCCGATTTTCGACGCCAGGCGATTGCGCGCGAACTACAAGGGCGCGACGGCCGACCTCGATGCCTCGATCGCGGGCTACAACGAAACGGTACTCGCAGCCATTCGCGAAACCTCCGATCAGATCAGCCTGGGCGACTACTTCACGCAGCAGATCGACCAGGCCCAGCAGACCCTGGACGCGGCGGGCGCCGCCTATGACCTCGCGCAGAAGCGCTACGAGGCTGGCCTGTCGACGCAGCTCGTCGTGCTCGACGCCGAAAGCCGCGTGCTCGATGCCCGGCGCGATCTCGTGATCCTGAATTCGAACCGGCTGCTCAGTCGCGTGAACCTGTTGTTGATGCTCGGCGGCAGCTTCGATCCCGCTGCGCCGGCCTCTGGAGACATCTGAGATGAACTCGCCCGAACCCGTGGAACCCGCCGCTCCTGCCAAGCGCCGCCAGCGACTGCTCGCACTGGCCGCGCTGGTGGCCGTCGCGGCCGTCGGCTACACAGCCTACTGGTGGCTGCACGCCCGCTATTTCGAGGAAACGGACGACGCCTACGTCGCCTCCGACATCGTTCCCATCACGAGCGAAGTCGCCGGCACCGTCACCGCCATTCATGTCGACGACACACAGCACGTCGAGAAAGGCCAGCTGCTGATCGAACTCGATCGCGCCGATGCCGAAGTCGCCATGGCCCAGGCCGAAGCAGAACTCGCGCGCACGGTGCGCGAAGTGCGCGGCCTGTATTCGCAGGCCGACGGCTTGCGCTCGCAGATCCGCGAACGCCAGCTGCAGCTCACGGCGGCGAAAGCCAACCTCGCGCGCCGCGAAAAGATCGCCGCCGATGGCGCGGTCTCGGCAGAAGAACTGCAGCACGCACACGACCAGGTCGACCAGCTCTCCGCCGCGCTGAACGCCTCGCGTGAATCGCTGCAGACCATCCAGGCACGCATCGACAACACGACACTGCAGGATCATCCGCAGGTGCTCGCGGCGTCCGCAAAAGTGCGCGAGTCGGCGCTAGCGCTCAAGCGTACGCGCATCGTCGCGCCGATCACCGGCACCGTCGCACGCCGCAGCGTGCAGATCGGCGCGCGCATCGCGCCGGGCGCGCCGCTGCTCGCCGTCGTCGGACTCGACGATGCCTGGGTCGACGCCAACTTCAAGGAAGTGCAGCTGCGGCACATCCGCGTCGGCCAGCCGGTCGAACTGCGCGCCGATGTCTATGGTCGCGATGTCGTCTACCAGGGCAAGGTCGCGGGCCTGAGTGCAGGCAGCGGCAGCGCCTTCGCCCTGCTGCCGGCACAGAATGCCAGCGGCAACTGGATCAAGATCGTCCAGCGCGTGCCGATCCGCATCGCGCTCGATCCGCAGGAACTCGCCGCCAATCCGCTGCGCGTTGGCCTGTCGATGCATGCGCGCATCGATCTGCACGACATCTCGGGTGCATTGCTGGCGACGCAGGTGCGCCGTTCGCCGCAACAGATCGCGGGCGGCGACGATGACGACGCTGCTGCGGCACGCATCGCCGAGATCATTGCTGCCAATGCCGGCGATTCGCGCGCGACCGCACGCCTCGCCCGGCCCTGATCGAGCCGTCACGTGAGCGCAGCCAGCTCCGCCGCCGTTCCTGCACCGCTGGCCGAAGGCTCGCGGTCGCTCATCGCCTCCGCACTGGCGCTGGGCACGTTCATGCAGGTGCTCGACACGACCATTGCGAACGTGTCGATCCCGACCATCGCCGGCAATCTCGGCGTGTCGACCGATCAGGGTACGTGGGTGATCACTTCGTTCGCAGTGGCGAACGGCATCTCCGTGCCCCTTACCGGCTGGCTGATGCAGCGCTTCGGCGTGGTCAAGGTCTTCGTCGCCGCGGTGGTGATGTTCACGATCGCTTCGTTCCTGTGCGGCATTGCGTGGAGCCTGTCGAGCCTGGTCGCGTTCCGCGTGCTGCAGGGCCTGGTTTCCGGCCCGATGGTGCCGGGCTCGCAGGCGTTGCTGCTGTCGATCTTTCCGGCCGAGCGCAAAGGCGCGGCGCTGGCCTTGTGGTCGATGACCACGCTGGTGGCGCCGATCGCGGGGCCGATCCTCGGCGGCCACATCTCCGACAACTATTCCTGGCCGTGGATCTTCTTCATCAACGTACCGGTGGGGCTGCTTTGTGCCGGCGTGTGCTGGCAGGGACTGAAGCATCGCGAGACGCCGACCCGCAAGCTGCCGATCGACATCGTCGGCCTGTCGCTGCTGGTCATGTGGGTCGGCGCGCTGCAGCTCATGCTCGATACCGGCAAGGATCAGGACTGGTTCTCCTCGCCGCTGATCGTGGCCGAAGCCATCATCGCCGGCGTCGGCTTCATCGCCTTCATCATCTGGGAGCTGGGCGAGAAGCATCCCATCATCGATCTGTCGCTGTTCCGCCGGCCCAATTTCGCGCTCGGCGTCGTCGTGATGTGCGTCGGCTATGCGATCTTCTTCGGCGCGGTGGTGATTCAACCGCTGTGGCTGCAGAGCTGGATCGGCTACACCGCCACCTGGGCCGGACTGGTCGCGGCGCCGAGCGGCGTCGTGGCGGTGCTCGTCTCGCCGCTGGTCGGCCGTTACCTCGATCGCTTCGATCCGCGCATGTTCGCCTCGGTGTCATTCGTCGCGTTCGGAATCTCCTATTTCATGCGCGCGAACTACACGGCCGATGCGAGCTTCGCCGCATTCGTCATGCCGCTGCTGGTGCAGGGTATCGGCATGTCGATGTTCTTCATCGCGGTGTTGAGCATCGTGCTGGAGGGCGTGCCGCCGGCGCAGATCCCCGCCGCATCCGGCCTGTCGAATTTCATGCGCATCACCGCCGGCGCCTTCGCCACCTCGATCATCACCACGTTCTGGGATCGTCATGCAGCGCTGCACCAGACACGGTTGGCCGAAGCCACCAGCGTGTTCGATCCGCGCCTGCAGCAATCGGTCGAAGCGATGCAGGGACTGGGTTTCAGCGAGGAGCAGTCGCTCGGCGCTATCACCCACACGCTGTCGGGGCAGGCCTATCTGATGTCGATGCTCGACTACTTCTGGCTGTGCGGCTGGCTGTGCGTGCTGATGGCGGTACTGGTGTGGTTCACCCGACGACCGCAGGGGTCGGCCGGACCGGTCGCGGCCGACTGATTACTTGGCTACTTGGCCGGCCGCGGCAGCTCGTCCATGTGGCGCAGCTGCGGGAACAGGCGCATCCACAGTGCGGCGACCGTCAACGTCGCGATGCCGCCGATCACGACGGCGCGCACCGTGCCGAACCACGCTGCCGTGATTCCCGATTCGAACTCTCCCAGTTCGTTCGACGCGCCGACGAATACGGCATTCACCGCGCTGACCCGGCCGCGGATCTCGTCCGGCGTTTCCAGCTGCACCAGCAGGTGCCGCAGGTACACGCTCACCATGTCTCCCGCACCGAGCACGATCAGCGCGACGCAGGACAGCGCGAGACTCGTCGACAGACCGAAGACGATGGTTGCGACACCGAATGCACCGACGCCACCGAACAGCCAGCGGCCGACGTGCCGGGTCAGCGGCCGCGTCGCCAGCATCAGCGCGCAGATCATGGCGCCGATCGCCGGCGCCGTGCGCAACAGTCCCAGGCCAACGGAATTGGTGTGCAGGATGTCCTGCGCATAGACCGGCAGCAGTGCCGTCGCGCCGCCGAACAGCACCGCAAACAGATCGAGCGAGATCGCCCCGAGCACGACGGGTTTCGACTTCACGAACCTCAGGCCCGACAACAGCGACTGCAGCGTGACGCCGCGTGCACCGCTGCGCTCCGCGCGACCGCCGGTGCGCAATCGCGAGAGCAGCAGCGTCGAGATGCACAGCAGCCCGGCCACCGTACCGAAGACGACCGGAGCGCCGGCGAGATACAGCAGGCCGCCGAGCGTCGGACCGACGATGGTCGACACCTGGAAGACGGATTGATTGACCGCCAGCGCCCGCGGATAGATTTCCGGCTTCACCAGATTGGGCAGCAGCGCCTGAGACGCCGGCATGGCGAACGCGCGCGTGATGCCCAGCAGGGTCATGACCGCGAAGATCAGGTTGACGTTGCCTGCGCTGCGCAGCGACAGCAGCAGCAGGCACAGCGCCGAAACCATGTTCAGCAGGTAGCAGCCCGTCAGGATGCGGCGCCGGTCGTTGAAGTCGGCGACGTGACCCGCCGGCAGGATCAGCACCACGAAAGGCAGGAACTGCGACAGCCCGATGAGCCCGAGGTGCAGCGGATCGCGCGTCATCGCGTAGACCTGCCAGCCGACGGCGACCGTCTGCATCTGCACCGCCAGCGTCGACAGGCAGCGCGCCACCAGGTAGCGAATGAAATCGTGTTCGCCCGACAGGGCGAGGTGAGGCGCGGTCATCCGGAAGTCTGCAGGGCTTTCGAAGGCTGCGCAGGATACACATCCCAAACTGCCTCGGTCTCGATCACCTCGACAAAGCGTTCGGCATTGAAGCCTTCGGGGTACAGACTCGCGCCAGGCGCATCTGCATCCACTTCAGGCACCTCGCTGACTCCACCGTTCCCGGCGGGCGGTCGTCCAGGATCGTTCAACAGGTGCCGATCATCACGCAGTGCAATGAGCAGCTCTTCGATGGAGATCTTCAGAAAGCCGCCGAACCGCTGGTGGTCGCATTCGATGCACGTGTCGGCGATCCACACGTGTTGCCGGGTCGGAATCAGGCCCTCGGCCCAACCCAGCTGCGTGCGAAACCCCACGTCGGAAGAGATGGCCAGCAACACCGCTTCTGCCTTGCGCCGAAGCTGCTGACCGGCTTTGCGAAGCGCAGTGGTGGCGTGCAGCCAGGCATCGCGCTGGGATCGTCGCATGAACGTCGACTTCACCTCGATGATGAAGAGATGCCCGTCGAAGGTGGCGATCAGATCCACTTCGCCAGCGTCCTCCGCGTTGCGCGGCGGCGCCCAGTTGAGCAGCGTCCTGAACCCGCGCTCCTCGAGCAGTCTGGCGATCCCTGCTTCGATCCGTTGCGCCTCGTCCCGCGCCTGCCCGCGGCGCGCGCCGAGCCGCCTCAGGTTGTTGATCGCAGCCGTGCTGTTGTTCTGCACGCCGACGACCCACGGCAACTGCACCAGCGTCGCCCCGAACTTGAGGACCGGCCGCTCGAACAGATGGGGATGAAGACCTGGCTCATTGCGCTGCAGCCGTTCCGCCGTCGCGACCATGTCATGCGTCCAGAAGTCCAGGATCGCGGACGCCATCCGCGGATCGCCTCCCGGCTGCGACTTCGTGACGGTCCACCCGGTGATCTTGGACACCTTGGAGTCCCGACCCGACCAGGTGAGCGGCAGTCGGTTCTGGAGCCCGTCGCGAAGGCCATCCATGGCCAGACGCTGCAACGCGACGATCCAGTCGCCCGAAGCATCGACACGTTCGGCGAAGGCGGCCAGGAAGTCCCGCAGGAAGAAGGCGGACATCAGGTCGAGCGACAGCAGCGCGCGGAAGAGATCGACCGTGTCTCCGGCGTCGGACGTCACCGTGTCGGCGACACCGTACGCCTCACGCAGTCGAAGCTGCGCTTGCAGAGCCCGCAGCCAGGCCAGCCGGTTGGCCTCCGCGTTCTCCGCTCGACCGATCATCCATGCGGCCTGATCGGCGGCCACCTGCTCGACGTAGGTGTCGACCGCGCGGTGGAACCAGTATCCATGCAGGCGCCCGAGCTTCAGCCCGTCGCGTTGCCACGCCTCCCGTGCGGCCGGATCCACCTCGACGATCTCGAGCCGATCGCCACGCCTCTCGAACCGAACACCGTCGTCGTAGCTGAATGCGTCAGCGGACCTGGAGATGAACTCGTTCAACTCGATCTGCGCGTCCATCAGCGCGTGAAAGGCGTGCAGATTCCGCAGGGCTTCGCCCGCGCCGGCCGTGCCGGATTCGAAGAGAACCGGTCGAAGATGCCGCGCAAGCGACCTTCCGATGCCGTCGTCCGTCAGCTTCAGTGACGAACTGCTGGTCCCTGCGAGCTTCCACGCAAGCAGATCGCTGAGTGCATCCCAGGCGACCTGAACATCCACTCCGGAGGGCAGTGCGGACGCCTTGACATCGAAGTCCCTCGGAACGAGCACTTCGAAGGCGTAGAGGCTCGCGTAGAGCAGGAGATCGAAGACCGACAACCCCGCCAGCTGCGCCTTCTGCGCGTCCAGGACCGCGACCCGTTCGTGGTGCGCCTGGGCGAACAGATCGAGCATCCGACACAGCTCGGCGACTGCTTCGTTCTCGATCGCGGCCTGGTCCAGTTCAATTCGCCGTGGCGAGTGCGATTTCAAGACGAGCCCGGAGCGTCTGACCGCGTGGACCAGCACCTCGGGCGTCTCGCGCGCAATCCGCGTCACCAATCCATCGGTAGTCACGAACTCCTGCCCGAAATATCGCACCAGGGCGAGCAACATCGCCTCGCCACCCCACACGTCGGGCTGGCAGCTCTTCACGACATCGCTCGCCCAGAAGAGGCTGTCCCGTTCCTTCTTCGTGGCCTTCTTCTTGCCAGTGCGTACAGGCTTTCCGTCAAGATAAGCAGTCGCGATTCGCTCGACGGCGATCCGCTGCGCGACACCGTCGCCAATCAACCGAGCGAACAGGTCGTCATAGTAGTTCGTCACGCGCTGATCCATGAGCGGATGTCTGCCAAGGTCACCGCTTTGCCATCAGCCCGACCGATGGAAGAACGGCTTGAGGACCATGGAGCGCGATAGATGTTGATTACCCGGCATCCGCTACGAGCAACGTGAACTGCGACCTGCCGATCAACTTCCTGAAGTCCCGATCGAAACTCACCAGGTGTTCGCCAAGATGAATGGTTGCAGCGGCCAGCCAGGCATCCGGAATGGCATTGCCCTTGAGCTGCTTCTCAACGCAAAGCTGTCTCAGACGCGGCCACTCGGCCCCCAGCTCCGCGAGGCGAACACCTTGAGCGGCAAGCAGCGCATCGATAAAGGCGACAGCGTCCTCGACGGGAGTCGGTTCCGGGAAGATCCTGGGGCTGCTCACCAGACGCAGGAAGCTGGCGATCACCATTGGCATCAAGACCAAAGTGCTGCCAGAAGCCGCAGCAGAGGCGGCCTGTTCCAGCCACCTGCGCGCGATCGAGTGGTGGGGATGGTCGCTGCGCGACGCAGCGACGAGGACATTGACGTCAGGCGTCATCGCCCAATGCTGCCAACATCGCCTTGTTGCTCAGCGGGTCGACTCCGGTCGCCAGACCTCCACGCCCCTTGAATACAGGAAGGCGGAGCTTGCCGCGCTGAGGCGCCGCCTGACTTCGAAGGCGCAGTTCCAGGCCCTCCTCGATCACGCGAGTCAGACTGGTGCGCTGCTGCGCCGCAAGTGCCTTGGCGTCGGCCAGCAACTGGTCGTTGATGTCGAGTGTTGTCTTCATGGATCGATGCTACAGATTTCTGTATTTCGAAAGCAAGCAGGCGCATTTTCACGCTCATGGCGTGGGTAGATTCAGACGTTCTCTCTAACCTGACGGCGCGCCGCGAAAAACGACCGCAGCAATCCGCTGCATTCCCCGGCGAGTACACCAGTCGTCATGTCCAGCCGATGGTTGAGTGCAGCGTGCTGCACGATGTTGAAGACCGACCCTGCCGCGCCCGCCCGCGGATCGGTGGCGGCATAGACCAGCCGCTTCACGCGGGCATGCACCATCGCACTGGCGCACATCGCACACGGCTCCAGCGTTACGTAGAGCGTCGTGTCGAGCAGGCGGTAATTGCCGATGTTCTGGGCAGCGGCGCGCAGTGCAATCATTTCTGCGTGGGCGGTCGGATCGCTGGTGCTGATGGGCCGGTTCCAGCCTTCCGCCAGCAGGTTGCCGTCCTTGACGATGACTGCGCCCACGGGAACCTCGCCTGCTGCCTGCGCCATCTGCGCGAGCCGGATCGCATGACGCATCCAGTGGGCGTCGATCTCGGCGATCGGGGTGAAAGACGGGTCCGGCTGATTCATGCGCGGGAGGATAGCGGATTCCGTACTGGCTCTTGCACGGTCCAGCGAGGGAAGCGAACGGCTTTCATGCAATGACCTCGCTCCGACAACTAGGCGGACATCACGACGAGAACTCGTGATGATGTTCATACTCCCCTGACCAACGACCTGACACAGCGCTATCCCGCACGCCGGGCCCTTGCTTTCGACAAATTCGACACACCATGGGCCGGCTGCCTGGTCGAAGGTTGTTCATACGCGAAGAGATCGCCGGGCTGGCATTCCAGGATCTCGCACAGTTTTTCCAACGTGCCGAATCGGATGGCGCGCGCCCTGCCGGTTTTCAACACGGAAAGATTCTGTGGCGTGATGCCGATGCGGTCGGCCAGCTCATTGAGCCGCATCTTTCTACGCGCCAGCATGACATCGAGATTGACAACGATCGGCATGTACTCACTCTCAAATCAAACTAGATCACCAATGCCTGCTCGGCTTCCAGCTCTCGATTTTCATCGCGAATCTCCCGGCCGACGTCCATCACCCAGGAAACAAAAATGATAACGCCCCCCCAATACGGGGCCCAAAACGACCAAAAAAACCCGACATCCACGTCCACTGGCGGAAACCCGGGCTGCGGCCCCGCCTGCACCAGCAAATAGGCGAACAAGGCCGGCAAGAACTGCGCTGCGAATCCGAGCAATGTAGTGACTCCGATCTGCCGGATCTGGCGGATGTTGTCTGGGGCAAAGATATCGCCCCTCGCATAGTTACCGAAAAGCTTGAACATGTGATACGTAAACTTCAGCAGCCACGCGAAATAAAGCAGCACAACAAGACCGAGCAGAATTTTGGACTCGGCACTGACGATCTGATCGATGGAGACCCTGCGATAGAGAGCGTCGCCCGGTTCAACGCGACCCAAACCAATGCCGATGCTCCAGATCGACGAGGCGCTTCCCACATTCAAACCCCAACTGCCCGAGGTCGGGGCAAATGCAATGATCGATAGCCACGCGGCCAGCCAGAGACCAATGGCGCCCATGTACATCCCGCACAGCCGTTTCGCTGCGCCGCTGAATCTCTTTATCGCGGATAACCGTGATTCTGCTTTCGTACTCATGCCTGCTCTCGTAGCGGATCGGTGAATGAACGCAGCGAACAAGAATAGCCACGACCATGCGATTGTCAATCAATAATTATTGATATACGATAATTAAAGATCGATATTCAGTCGACCACGCCATGTACGTTCGCAGGACGCCCGGAGACTACGCATGCACCCCCGCCTTCTTCTGGCATTGACCTGCATCGGATCGATCCTTGCTTCGGTTGCAGCGCATGCAGCAACGTCATCACCGAATCTGAAGATCGTATCAACCGGTCCCGCGTTACAAGTCCGGACCGATCGATATGTCCTGCATTCTGAGCGCGCAGGTCGCGACTTCCTGATCGAAGTGACGCGTCCGGGACCGCCCGGCATTCAATCCGTTGATGCGTCCACGCCGCCTGACCAGAAATTTCCGGCAATCTACGCGCTTGATGGCGGCTACGATCTCATCGGGCCTACTGCGCGTCTGCTTACTGCGTTCGGAATCGTGGCGCCGACGTACGTAATCGCCATCGGCTATCCAAACGAGAGCGGCATCCACATCGGCCCGCGCGAGATCGATCTGATCCACGTACATATCGAACGAAAAAGCGGCGACACACGCCCAGCGGGCGATGGCGGCGCGGCGTTCGAGGCATTCATCGTCGAAGATCTGCGCCCTTTCCTTGAAGCTCGCTATCCACTGGACCCGCAGCAGGCCGTGCTGTTTGGCCACTCGCTAGGCGGCCTCTTCGCCGCCACCGTGCTCGTCAACAAACCACACGCTTTTGCAGGCTATTTGATCGGCAGTCCCTCGCTCGCCAACGATCTATCGATCCTCGACAAAGCGAAAACGATAGCGCCCCAGGGAGAAGGACGACGCGTGTTCATCACGTCGGCGCCGGACGATCTGCAGCTTACTCGGGCGCTGCCGCTCGCCGCTGCGCTGTCCGGTGCGGGTTCGACTTTTGTCGTGCGTCAACACACCTTTCAGGATCTGAACCACGGAACGTCGTATTTCTCGATTGCGCATACGGCGTTGCCGTTCCTGTTGCCGCCGACCACACCGCTTGCTGCGACGCGAAAGGCGATTACCCTCGATCCGCAACTCATCCAGCGTTACGCGGGCAGCTTTCAACTTGCACCGAATCTGATCGCAAAGTTGACGGCCGAGAACAGTCATCTGTTCGTGCGACTGACAGGCCAGGCCGAGTTCGAACTCTTTCCGGAATCCGAAACCGAATTCTTCTTCAAAGTGGTCGATGCGCAGGTCACCTTCGTGAAGGACGGCGCAGGCAACGTTTCGCACCTCGTGCTGCATCAGTACGGAAGAGACATGTCCGCGCCGAGAATCGGCGAATAGGCGTCATGAAATCAGAAGCCCCTGGTCGTCAGGGAAGTCGCCAGGGGCGTCGGTCACGTGCTTTTCGATATGATATCGCTGGTGATATCATCCAGCGCATGAGGTACGTGCTCGATACTGATGTCGTAACGGCTGGCATGCGCAGTCCAGCCGGCGCCTCAGCCGAGTTGCTTCGCCTGGCCCGGCGCGAGGCGATCACTCTGTTGGTAAGCGTGCCACTATTCGTAGAGTACGAGGCCACATGTCTCGATCCGGAACATCGCCGTGCCGCCGGTCTGACAGTGCGACAGGTTCAGCAATTTCTGGATGCGCTGGCGATTTTCGTCGAGCCCGTCGTGACGCATTATCTCTGGCGACCCCAGTTGCGGGATCCCGGCGACGAAATGGTTCTCGAAGCGGCGGTGAATGGCGGCGCCGATGCATTGGTTACGTTCAATCGCCGCGATTTCGGTCTCGTGCCGGCGCGTTTCGGAATCAAGCTGTGGCTTCCATCGGAAGCGTTGAGGAAAGTGCAATGAAGGCCCCATCCACATACCCGTTGCGGCTGCCGCGTTCCCTCCGGGCTGCTGTCGAACGAGCCAGCAAGGAAGACGGCACCAGCATCAATCAGTTCGTGACGATGGCCGTTGCCGAGAAGCTATCTGCTCTGGATGCCGTGGCCTTTTTCGAGGCACGGCGCAATCGTGCCGATCTCAAGGCGTTCGACGCCATCATGAGCCGCAAGGGTGGGCAATCTCCCACAACTGGCGACGAGCGGCGAGAATCGCTTCGTCGCAAGAGTGAGCGTAAGCACGGTTGATTTTGGGGCGTCGCGATTTAATCCAGCCGCTGCGCCGCCGGACGAATCCAGAACACCAGCGGACCGAGCAGGCGCGGTCGCCACGTCAGCGTGAACGCAACCGTGAGGGCGGACGCGGTCAGGGTCATGAACCACACGAGCGACGCCATCGTGGCGTGATCGACCGCCAGGCACAGCCACAGCGAAACGGCGATGGCGACACCGCCCAGGATGCGCAGGCTGCGTTTGGTGGAGCGTGCGGGCGAGGCGTCTGCACGCACCTGCTGCCAGTGGACGTCCATCGCCAGGGCAAGCCAGGCGAAACCGGCAATGCAGATCAGCAATCCGGCAGCGAGCAACAGCGGGTCACGCATGTGCAGCTTCCGCTGCGGTATCCACGGTTCTCCCGGCGGGTTGCGTCGCGGTCAGTTCGCGCAGCCGCAGCTTGCGGGCCGCGAATGCGGCAATCGCGGCGCTCACCAGCAGCGAGAGATCCACGCCTGCCACGGGCCAGTAGCCTTCGCCGATGGTCCTGATCAGGTGATCGCCGGTCGTGATCCAGTTCAGCAGCACGGCGGCGACTGCCAGCACTGCGATCGCCCAGCATTGTTCGCGCCACGCGGGTGCGATGCGCGCCTGCTGCACCGGCGCGCTGCGCCAGGCCGCATGCAGCAACGCCGCGAGCCACGCGAACCAGAAGATGCGCTCTTCCCAGACGCCGCGATCGGCAAGCCCGGCCGGCAACAGGCGATTGCCGACCAGTATGGCGACCGCCGCGATCACCATTCCCGTCACTGCCGTCACGGCCATCGCATCCGCCCAGCGTGCGCCGCTGACGCCGGCCTTGGCATGCTGCCGCTTGCGCTTCTCGACGAAGAAGATGAAGCCGGTCGCGATGCAGGCGCAGCCGGCGAGACCGCCCATCACATACAGCCAGCGCAGCATCCAGTGCCGGAAGTGCTGCAGGTGCAGGCCGGTCATGAAGTCGGTAATGCCTTCGACCGCCGAAGGTGACGGCTCTTCGAGAATGACCGCGCCGGTCGTGGCGTTGAAGTGAATGCCCTGCCCCGTCAGCGTCACGCGATCCGTACCGGCGCGGTAGACGCTGACGTAGCTGTTGGCGTCGCCGACGTGCGTGACGCCCAGGTAGCCCACTTCGCCGCTCATGTCGCGGGCGGCCCAGCGACGTTTCGCTTCCTCGACCATCGCATCGACCGATGCAATCGGCGCCGGCACACCCGCCGGATCGAACGCCAGGCCCTTCGCGGCAGCCTCGCGCTGCTCGTGCAGTTCATGCACGGGCTCGAGCATCGTGTGCCCCACCGGAAAATAGATGCCGGCGAACACGATCAGGCCCGTCAGTGCGAAGAAGAAATGGAACGGCAGTCCGACCACACCGGTGAGGTTGTGCAGATCGAGCGCACTGCGCTGGGTCTGCTTGTTCGGACGGAACGTGAAGAACTCGCGGAAGATCTTGCGATGGATCACCACGCCGCTGACCAGCGCGGCCAGCATCACCAGCGCAGCGATGCCGACGAGCCAGTAGCCGATGTCGAGCCATTCGAAATGCAGGCTGAAGTGCAGCGGATAGAAGAATTCGCTGCCGATCTTGAGCTGGTCGTCCGGCAACTGGCGACCGGTACGCGGATCGATGGTCGCGTAGCCGTAGACATGATCGTGCGGATCGGCCGGATTGTTGGTGACGTGATATTCCGAATACAGCTCCAGCACCGGATCGCGATGCGTGGTGTAGGCGCCGAAGCCGGCCGCCGGAGTGAACTCCGGCGTCCTGCCGCCGATGCGCGCACTCGCCTCTTCCAGCGATTCCCTGCTCGGCTGCATCTGCTCGAAGATCGGCCGCAGCATCGTGTCGTAGGACGGCAGGGTCTGCGGCTCGAAGCGCGTCTCCGGAATGGCCCAGCGATCGATCTCGCGATCGAACACCGACAGGGCGCCGAAGAAGAAACAGACCATCAGCACGTAGCCGAGCACCAGGCCCACCCACGTGTGCATCCAGGTCATGGAGAGGCGGAACGATGAAAACATCAGCAGTCTCCGGCCGGACTCAGGCGGTCAGCGACGGAATGAGCAACCAGGCCGCGGCCGTCATCAGCGCGCCGCCCCCGGCGAGCACGTACCAGACACGTTTCAGGCTGGCAGCTGCATAGGCCCAGAGGAACACAACGAGGAAGACCACGAACGCCAGCAGGTACATGAGGGACTCCATCTGGTGGTAGTCCGCGCCCGCCCAGACGCCGAAGGAAATGCCGAATACCGTCAGCCCCCAGACGAACAGCCAGCCGCCGAGAAAACTGGCGGCGATGCGGGAAATGACCTGCAGCGCAGTGGGGGCAGTGGTGGAAGCGGATGCAGCCATGGTGTTGCAGGCCTCCAGAGCCGGGCGGAGGTCATCTCAAATGAAAATCGTTCTCGATAATAGGACCTCCCCGATCGGGGCCGCAACCCCGGAATCGGAAGCGTTGGACTCTCACTGAGGGCGCAGGCCCGCCTGCTTCAGGAATTCGATGGCACCCACCGGATCGTTGGTGAACAGGCCGTCGACGCCGAGCCCGACGTAGGCCTGCCATTCCTCGGCCGTGTCCACGACTTCCGACAAGACGGTCACGCCGGCCTGCTTCAGGGTGGCGAAATCGGCGGCGTCCACCTGGTTCCGGCGCAGCACGACGCAGCTCGCGCGGTGCTGGCGGATCTGCTCGAGGATCTTCACCGCGCTTTCATTCTGCAGGCCCAGCAGACAGGTGGGGATGCGCGGGTCGAGGCGATGCGCGGCATCCAGCGTCCTGAAATCGAAGGACTGCAGGATGACGCGATCGGCGACACCGTACCGTTCAATGACCGCAAGGACGCGGGCGGCGAACAGATCGGGGTCGACCTGGTCGGCCGCCTGCGGCTTCGGCATCTTCATCTCGGCGAAATATTGCACCTTGCTGTCCCGCGTCGCCTCCAGCACCTCCTCCAGCGACGGCATGCGCGTGCCGGGAATTGGCTTCTGCGTGGGATAGATCGCCCGATGCCGCGAGCCGCAATCGAAGTCCTGCGCCTGCGCGAGCGTCATGGCACGCACCGGCCCGGGCGCAACGCCCTGCGGCCCCGACAGACAGAACTGCGGATTCACGTCCGGATCGTGGCTGACGAGAACGCGGTCGTCCGCCGTCAGCACCATGTCGAACTCGAGCACGTCCACGCCGGCGGCGATGGCTTCGCGAAATGCCGGCAGCGTGTTCTCCGGCCACAGCAGCGCACCGCCGCGATGCGCGACGACCAGCGGCCCCTTGCGCGGGCCGGCTTCGTGCGTGCTCGCGCACGAAGCCAGCAGCAGGCTTGCCGTCAGGATTGCCATCACCCCGCTTTTCACGACGCGTTACTCAGAAGCCGTACTTCACGGTGGCGAAGTAGTAGCGGCCGATCATGTCGTAGTACGCCGCGGAGGACGGACCGCCTTCGCTCAGGTGCGGCGTCGTGGTGACGTTCACCTGCAGCGCGGGGTGGTCGACGAAGTTGTCGGTGACGTTCTTGACGCCCAGCGACGCGGTCAGTGCTTCCGTCGCGCGCCAGGCGAAGTTCACGTCGTGTTTGAAATACGCGGGCACATACGGCCTCTGGCGCGTTTCATCCGACTGGTCGGTGGCGCTGAAACGGCTCTTGCTGATGAACGTGGTGTTCACGCCGAAGGCGAACGCGCCGATGTCGTAGCCCAGCGTCAGGGTGCCGTGGAAGTGCGGGTAATTCCAGGCGCCGGCAGAATCGGTGCCGTTGGCGCCCACCTGCGAGATGGTGGTCTGTTCGAGCAGACGCGTGCCGTTGAAGCCGATGCGCGCCTTGCCGGCACCCAGCAGGAAACCATAGCGTGCGCTGTAGTCGATGCCGCGCACGTCGCGGCCCGCAAGGTTGGCGTACTGCGACTGCACCAGGTTCACCTCGCCGATGTTGTGATCGGCCGTGGTATCGGTGAAGCGATGCACGAACTGGCAGTAGCCCATGTCCGGCCCGCCGCTGGCGTTGACGCAGGAATTCATGATGTTCGTGTACGACAGCGAGGTGATGACGTCGTCGATGCGGATGTTCCAGTAGTCGGCCGTCACGTCGAGTCCCGGCAGGAAGGCCGGCTGCAGGACGATGCCGTAGGTGTAGGAATCCGACGTTTCCGGTTCCAGGTCCGGGTTGCCGCCGGTCGTGTAGCGCGGCGCGTTGAGATTCGGATTCGGCAGCGGGCCCGTCCAGCCCGGCACCGTCGCCGCGCAGTTGGCCGCACGGTCCGAATCCTGAAGGATGAACGAGGCCTGGCAGGGATCGCTGATGTGACCGAGCGTGATCGTATTGATCGGCGCGTACAGCTCGCCGAAGTTCGGCACGCGCGTGCTGTATGACTTCACGCCTCGCAGGGTCACGCCCTGGACCGGCGCCCAGGTCAGGCCGTACTTCCAGGTATCGGTGCTCGCATTGTCGCTGTAGTCCGAATAGCGGTACGCGCCTTCCACCTGCAGCTTGCGCGCGACCGGCAGGTCCTTCAGCAACGGCACCACCACTTCTGCATAGGCCTCGGAAACCTTGCGACTGGCATCCATGGCCGGATGCAGCGCATTGTCGTTGCCCGGCGAGAAGACGATGTTGGCGAGCTTCGTGGTGTCGGGATCGTCCCGCGTGCGCAGCTTTTCCTCGCGCCATTCCACGCCCGCGGCCACCGATACGTCGCCCGCCCACCAGGTCAGTACGCTGCCGCTGAGACCGGCACCGGCGCTGAGCAGCGAGTTCTCCGTCTTTTCATGGCGCGTGAACAGCGCGTAGTCGTTCCACGCCTGGCTGGGCGCATCGGTGGTGTAGTAATTGAACGGCACACAACCCGCGGCGCGCGCCGCGGCGTCGGCGCACACGACCTGCCCGTCCAGCAGCACCGCATTGCGCGAATAGCGCCACTGCTGCGCGCCGACCATGTTGATGGTGTCGATGTCGTCGGTCACCTGGCCGTAGCGCGCGTAGGCATTCCAGTCGATGCGTTCCGTGAGCGGTCCGGCGAGGTCCGTACCGACGGTGTAGGAATGGCGCGTGTCGATCTGCGTCGGCGCCGGCAGGTTCAGGTAGTGACGGTCGAGCGGAATCGAGGTCAGCGAGTTGGCGAGCATGAAACTGCGCAGCGACTCCGGCAGGTACGGGTCGGTCAGGCGCGCGATTTCGCCCGTGGTGCCGACGCCGTTGATGGCCCACCAGTTGGTCGGGCGCACATCGTCGCGATACTCCGGCCACTGGGCCACGCCGCTGTTCTTCGCGTAGGCGTAACCCAGCGTGGTGTTCCAGGTGATGTCCGGCGTGAGCTGGAATTCGAGATTGCCGTAGAAGGAACCCTTCTCCGACTTGTCGCGCTGGTAGAGATTGTCGAACAGGCCGGTGCCGGTGTCGTAATCGGCAGGACCCGTCCAGTTCTGCTGCCCGGTCTCGCCGCCGGTGACCACGGTGTAATAGTTCTTGGGAATGTTGACGACCTGGTTGCCGATGAGCTGGTACCAGTTGCCGTCCCTGATGCTGCTGTTGTTGCAGCCCGCCGTGCCGTTGTTCTGGATGCAGAACGTCGGATAGTGCGAACGATAGAACTGCCGATAGGTGCCGAGGATATTGTCCGGGATGCCGTCGTTCGGGCCGGTGTTGGCCGGATTGGCGATGTAGGTGTAGTAGTCGGGATGACGGTCCACCAGCATCACCGGATCGGTCTTCGTGAAGTTGCCGCCGAGCACCACGTTCGCGCGATCGTCGGCGAAGCTGAAACCGGTCACCGCCGAGAACTGCGTCTGCGAGGCGTCGCTCTGGTCGGAAATTCCGCTGATCAGGGACACCTCGGAACGCTCGACCTTCTTCTTCATGATCACGTTGATCGCGCCCGTCACTGCGTCGGCGCCGTAGATGGCCGCCGCGCCGCCGGTCACCGTCTCGATGCGATCGATCAGCGCCGAGGGAATCGTGTTCAGATCCACCGCCGCAATGCGCGCGCCGCCGGATACCCAGCGATGGCCATCGACGACGACCAGCGAACGGTTCGTGCCCAGCTGACGAAGATTGATGTTGGCCACGCCCTTGTCGTATTCCGTGCCGCCGGAGTTGAACTCGCCGAGACCCGGACCCACGGCGGGATTCAGCACCAGCGCGTCGTACACGCTCAGGCGACCGAAGTCCTTCATCTGGTCCATGCTGATCACGTTGATGGGCATGGCCGACTCCAGCTCGGGACGCGCGATGCGCGAGCCGGTTACGATCACGGCTTCCAGCACCTGCTCGTCGGGAGCATCGGCAGTAGTGGCTGCATTGGCCACGGTACAGGCAAGAGACAGCGCAACGGCAAGTCGAATCGAACGCATGGGGCGGCAAATCCTCGTTGTTGGAATTTGGTCAGCGGACCAAAACGAGCGCCGCATGCTAGAGAGCGAATATTAAGAACTTATGAAGAACCCCTGCGCATGACTGCCTCGCGCGTGCAGCGCTGATCGTGCGTCGATTGGAATGAAACACACGGACACTGCTCGAGGCCGCGGATCACCAAACCGTCGTGAGGTGCTCGATGCGCTGTAGCCTTTCGTCATGCGTCATGAGCGGTACGCCGTGCACCAGCGCGGTCGCCGCAATCAGCCTGTCAGCGGGATCCCCGGGAAAGACATCGCCGAATTGACCGGCCCGCTCAGCAATGTCGTCCGTCAGCGGTTCGATGCGATACTCGGGGAGTCGTCGCACCTGGTCGAGCCATGCCGAAGCCGAAACATTGAAGCGCAGCCGGCCGCGACGCTCGAGCGTAACGATCTCGAAGATCGAGATGGACGAGATGAGCAGTTCGTTGCGCCTGCCGTGCTGTTCAAGCAACTGGCGCGCCTTGCGCGAAAAATTCTTCGTCTCCCCGGAGACCCACCACACCAGAACGTGTGTATCGAGCACGATCATTGGTTGGCTGACCACTCCTTCGGGTCATATGCGGACTCCATGGGCAACTCGTAATGCACCACCGAGCCGCGCAACTGCGAGCGGATCGTCTCGACTTCGTGCTGCGTGGCTTTAGGAGGAGAAATCTCCGCGATCACCTCTCCCCTGGAGGTGACCCGGATGCGCTCACCACGTCGCGCGCGCTCGAGATACGCGGGAAGATTCTGTCGGAGATCGGTGACATTCACGTCGGACACCAGCGCACACTCCGTCTGTACATATATCTGTACAGATTAACTGTACGCTCCTCACGTAGGCCCCGTCAATATTCACCGGCCGGCGGGAGACGGCACGATGACAAGCAAATAGTTATTCCCACTCAATCGTCGCCGGCGGCTTGCCGGAGATGTCGTACGTAACGCGGGAGATACCCTGCACTTCATTGATGACCCGGCGGGCCACGAGATCGAGGAATTCGTAGGGCAGACGCGACCAGCGGGCCGTCATGAAGTCGATGGTTTCGACACATCGCAGCGCGATGACGTAGTCGTAGCGACGGCCATCGCCCATCACTGCCACCGACTTCACCGGCAGGAAGACCGCGAACGCCTGGCTGGTACGGTCGTAGAGATCGTGGCTGCGCAGTTCCTCGATGAAGATTGCATCCGCCTTGCGCAGCAGATCCGCGTATGGCTTGGTCACTTCACCGAGAATACGCACTGCGAGTCCGGGACCCGGGAACGGATGGCGATACACCATCTCGCGCGGCAGGCCGAGTTCGACGCCGAGGCGGCGCACTTCGTCCTTGAACAGTTCGCGCAGCGGTTCGAGCAGCTTGAGATTCATTTTCTCCGGCAGGCCGCCGACGTTGTGATGGCTCTTGATCACATGCGCCTTGCCGGTCTTGGAGCCTGCCGATTCGATGACGTCGGGATAGATCGTGCCCTGCGCCAGCCAGCGAGTGCCCTGCAGCTTCGCCGACTCTTCTTCGAACACTTCGACGAAGAGGCGGCCGATGATCTTGCGCTTGCGCTCGGGATCGGTTTCGCCCTTGAGTTCTTTCAGGAACCGTTCTTCCGCGTCGACGCGAATCACGCGCACGCCCATGTGTTTCGCGAACGTCTCCATGACCTGATCGCCTTCATGCAGGCGCAGCAGACCGTGATCGACGAATACGCAGGTGAGCTGCTTGCCGATGGCCTTGTGCAACAGCGCGCCGACCACCGAGGAATCCACGCCGCCCGACAGGCCGAGCAGCACATGATCGCTGCCGACCTGCTCGCGGATGCGGGCGATCGAATCGGCGATGATGTTACCCGCGCTCCAGCGCGCGTCGCAGCCGCAGATCTCGCGCACGAAGCGTTCGAGCAGTTGCGTGCCCTGCAGGGTGTGCGTCACTTCTGGATGGAACTGCACGCCGTAGAACTGGCGCGATTCGTCGGCCATCGCGGCGAGCGGGATGCTGCTGGTGAAAGCGGTGGCGACGAAGCCGTCGGGAAGTTCTTCGACGCGATCACCGTGACTCATCCAGACGTCGAGCAGTGCCCTGCCCTGTTCATCGGTGTGATCGCGCAGACCATCGAGCAGCCGCGACGGCGCAGACGTCGTGACCTGCGCGTAGCCGAACTCGCGATGATTCGAAGCGCTGACCCGACCGCCCAGTTGCTTCGCCATCGTCTGCATGCCATAGCAGATGCCCAGCACCGGAACGCCCAGTTCGAACACCGACTGTGGCGACGCCGGCGGCTGTGCATCGGTGACCGACTCCGGGCCGCCCGACAGAATCACGCCGCGTGCCTGGAATTTGCGGACGTCATCATCCGACATATCCCACGGATGGATTTCGCAATAGACCCCGCTCTCACGGACGCGACGCGCAATGAGCTGCGTGTACTGGGCGCCGAAATCGAGAATCAGGATGCGATGTGCGTGGATGTCCGGGAGTGAGGCAGAAGTCGATGTCGGCGATGAGTTCAAGCGAAGGGGCCTCGGATTGGGGAGGCTACGGGCGACAGGCTACAGGCCACAGTCAGAATCGGTCGCTCTTGATTCTGGCTGTCGCCTGTCGCCCGTAGCCTGTAGCCCGTTAGCTGACTCGATAGTTCGGCGCTTCCTTGGTGATCGTCACGTCATGCACGTGGCTTTCGCGCATGCCCGCCGACGAAATCTTCACGAACTGCGCCTTCTGGTGCATTTCCTTGATGGTCGAACATCCGCAGTAGTGCATCGAGGCGCGCAGGCCGCCGGCCATCTGGAACATCACGGCGACGACGGAGCCCTTGTAGGGCACCTGGCCTTCGATGCCTTCCGGCACGAGCTTGGCGGTGTTCGGATTGTTGCCGGTGTTTTCCTGGAAATAGCGATCGGCCGAGCCCTGCTGCATGGCACCCAGCGAGCCCATGCCGCGATAGCTCTTGTACGTGCGCCCCTGGTACAGGATCGTTTCGCCGGGTGCTTCTTCGGTGCCGGCGAAGCTGCCGCCCATCATGACCGTGTCGGCACCCGCGGCGATGGCCTTGGCGAGATCGCCGGAGAAGCGCACACCGCCATCGGCGATCAGCGGCACGCCGCTGCCTTTCAATGCCGCCGACACTTCGCTGATCGCATAGATCTGCGGCACGCCGACGCCGGTGACGATGCGCGTCGTGCAGATTGACCCGGGACCAATGCCGACTTTCACAGCATCGGCACCTGCTTCGACCAGCGCCCTGGCCGCGGCGCCGGTCGCGACGTTGCCGCCGATGACCTCGACCTGCGGATAGTTCTGCTTCACCCAGCGCACGCGCTCGATCACGCCCTTGCTGTGACCGTGCGCCGTATCGACGACGATGGCATCGACACCGGCCTTCACCAGCAGCTCGACGCGCTCTTCCGTGCCTTCGGCGACGCCAACCGCCGCTCCGACGCGCAACTTGCCCTGAGCGTCGCGCGCAGCATTCGGGAAAGTCGTCTGCTTGGTGATGTCCTTGACCGTGATGAGTCCGCGCAGCTCGAAATCCTTGTTGACCACCAGCACGCGCTCGAGCTTGTGCTTGTGCATGAGCGCCTTGCCTTCGGCGAGCGTCGCATTCTCATCGACGGTCACGAGGCGATCGCGCGGCGTCATCACTTCGCTGACCGGCACGTCGAGACGCGATTCGAAACGCAGGTCGCGGTTGGTGACGATGCCGACCACCTTCTTGCCCTGGACGACGGGGAAGCCGGAAAAGCCGTGCTGCCTCGACAGTTCCATCACCTTGCGCACCGAGGTTTCGGGCCCGACGGTGATGGGATCGCGCAGCACGCCCGATTCGTAGCGTTTCACGCGTGCGACTTCGGCGGCCTGCTGGGCTGCGGTCAGGTTCTTGTGAATGACACCCAGGCCGCCTTCCTGCGCGACGGTAATCGCGAGCCGTGCCTCGGTGACGGTATCCATCGCCGCCGACAGCATCGGCACATTGAGACGGATGGAGCGGGTGAGCTGGGTACTGAGATCGACGTCGCGCGGCAGAATCTCGGAATATGCCGGTACGAGAAGGACGTCGTCGAAGGTGAGCGCTTCCTCGAGAATACGCATGGTGCTTTGCCCACGGCCTGTCGATGAAAGCGCGCCATTGTACGCCGCGGCCGGGGTCCGGTAAACCGGAAAAAGGCCACAGGCTACAGGCAACGGGGCACAGCCAGAGCGATTCGCTTCGCGCATCCCGTCATGCATCTGGCCGTACTCGGGCTTCGCCGGCTGTCGCCTGTAGCCCGTAGCCTGTAGCCTTCCCGAAATGTCCGATCTGTTCACGCCGTTGCAGCCCGAACGCGACGTCTATACCCCCTCCCGCCTGAATCGCGAAGCCCGGATGATGCTGGAACGCGGTTTTTCAGCATTGTGGATCGAGGGCGAGATGTCGAACCTCTCCCGCCCCTCGTCCGGACACTGGTATTTCTCGATCAAGGACGACTCGGCGCAACTGCGCTGCGCCATGTTCCGGCAGCGCAACCTGCTCGCCCGGTTCAGTCCGCGCGACGGCCAGCATGTACTGCTGCGAGGCCGGGTCAGCCTGTACGAACCGCGCGGCGATTATCAGTTCCTGGTCGATCACATCGAAGAAGCCGGCGAAGGTCTGCTGCGCAGACGGTTCGACGAACTCAAGACGACACTGGCCGCGGAAGGCCTGTTCGCGGTCGAACGCAAGAAGCCAATTCCGCGGCTGCCGCGACGGATCGGCGTGATTTCCTCACCGACCGGCGCCGCGATTCGCGACGTGCTGCATATCCTGCGCCGCCGTTTCTGTTCGGTCCCCGTGCTGCTCTACCCGGTCGCCGTGCAGGGCGCCGTAGCGGCGCCGCAGATTGCCGCGGCCATTCGCAGAGCGTCGGCACGTGCCGAATGCGATGTGCTGATCCTGGCGCGCGGCGGCGGCTCGCTCGAAGATCTGTGGGCCTTCAACGAAGAGATCGTGGCGCGTGCGATTGCCGCGTGCAGCATTCCGCTGATCAGCGGCGTCGGTCACGAAGTCGATTTCACCATCGCGGACTTCGTCGCCGATCAGCGCGCTCCCACGCCTTCGGGCGCCGCTGAACTCGCCGCCCCCGATTGCAATGAATGGCTGCGGCACCTGACGCTGAACTCGCGACGGCTGTCGGCTGCATTCGGCCGCTCACTGGCGAGCCGTCGCAACAAGCTCGACTGGCTGCACCGACGTCTAGCGCAGCGTCATCCCGGTATCGAACTGCGCCAGCGGGCGCAGCGACTCGATGAACTCGAACAGCGTCTGACACGCGCGCTGCGGCAACAGTTGCGACATCGTCGCGCCATCGTTGCGCAGCAGGCGGCACACCTGCGTCATGCGTCGCCGGCCGTGCGACTCGCTGCGGTGAAAGGCCGATTGCAGGTTGCGCATACATCGCTCGGATCGGCGCTGCATCGACGCCTGGAATATCTCAAGACTCAACTGAGAGTCGCGGCGGGAACGCTGGATGCGATCAGCCCGCTGGCCACGCTGCAGCGGGGCTATGCGATCGTGAGCGATGCGCAGGGACATGTAGTAACCGACGCCCGCAACCTCGCAACGGGTCAGGAAATCCAGGCGCGCCTTGCGACCGGGCGCATCCGGGCCCGCGTCGAACAAACGCTGATCGAATCGAAGGAATAGTCCATTGAAAGGTTTCCGACTGCTATTCGCCGCGCTGACATTCATCGCCTCGACCGCGCTCGCCAGCGCCCTGCCCCGCGAAGCGCGCGTTCCGGGCGGCATCGCGTTCGTCACCGTTCCTGGCGCTGGCGCTGCGCCGCGCGTCATGTACGGCGATTATCAGACCGCAGTCATTCGACGCGACGACGCCTGGGTCGCGGTGGTGGGAATCCCGCTCGCTGTGAAACCGGGCCCGCAGAAACTGCAGGTCTTTACCGGGACAGGCAAGAGCGAAGTGTCGTTCGACATCACCGACAAGCAGTATCGAACGCAGAAACTCACCATCAAGAATCAGCGCCAGGTCGATCCGAATCCGGAGGATCTGAAACGCATCGCGCAGGAGCAGGAACGCTCGAGTGCCGCGCTGTCGAAGTTCACGACGAGCGGCACGGCCTCACTGACGCTGCTGTCGCCGGTCGCCGGCGTGCGATCGGATTCCTATGGCTCGCGCCGCATCTTCAACGGCCAGCCGCGCAATCCTCACTCGGGAATGGACATCGCTGCTGCCACTGGCACGCCGATCCAGTCGCCCGCGGACGGCACCGTCGTCGAGGCCGACGACTTTTTCTTCAACGGCAATACGCTCTACATCGACCACGGCTTCGGTCTCGTGACGATGTACTGCCACCTCGACAGCCTCGCCGTGAAGGTCGGCGACAAGGTGACCGCGGGTCAGCTGATCGGCAAGGTCGGCGCCACGGGTCGTGTCACCGGGCCGCATCTGCACTGGGGCGTGGCGCTGAATCGCGCGATGGTCGATCCGGCGTTGTTCCTGGAAAACGAGAAGTAGCGAAACTCAGAGCCGCTTCAGGAACTCATCGATCGCCGGCCTGAAGCGATCCATGTCGGCCAGGAAGGCATCGTGCCCCTGCAGAGAGGGCAGTCGCGCGAACTGCACGTCGCGGCCTTCCGTTCGCAGGCCATCCGCGAGTTCCAGCTGCTGTTCGATGGGAAACAGCAGATCGGTCTCCACACCCATGATCAGCGCACGCTCGACGGTGAATCGTTTGAGCGCATCCGCAACCGTCCCGCCGTGATCGGCGAGGTCGAACAGATCCATGGCGCGCGACACGTAGAGATAGCAGTTCGGGTCGTACTGGCCGGTGAACTTGATGGCGTGATTCTCCAGGTACGACTCGACTTCGAAGTCGATGCCGAACGGATCGCCGGGTTTGGCCTCGGCATTCGCACGTTCCCTGCCGAAGCGGATCTGCCATTCCTTGGCTGACCGGTACGTGATCATGCCCAGCTTGCGCGCCAGTCGCATGCCCGTGACGGGCATGGCATCGGCCGTGTAGTTGCCTTCGTCCCACGCGGGATCACGGCGAATGATTTCCCGCTGCAAAGAACGCAATGCAATCGAGAACGGCAGCGAGCGCGCCGCGCCCGAGATCGACACGACGCTGCGGGCTTCGTTGGGAAACAGCGCGCAGTACGCCAGCACGGTCATGCCGCCGAGCGACGGTCCGATGACCGATGCGAGCTTCTTCACGCCCAGATGCACGGCGACCTCGTGTCCTGCGCGAGCGATGTCCTCGACCGTCAGTACCGGGAACGTCAGGCGATAGGGTTTGCCGGTCGCGGGATTGATCGAAGCCGGCGACGTCGAGCCGTACGGACTGCCGAGCGAATTGATGCAGATGACGAAGAAGCGGCGGGTATCGATCGGCCGGCCTGGTCCGATCATGTCTTCCCACCAGCCGGGCGACGGATCTTCCGTCGACGACGCGGCGTGCGCCGAGGGCGACAGGCCGGTGAAGATCAGGATGGCATTGTCGGCGCAGAACGCCAGATCGCCCCAGGTCTCGTAGGCAACCTGCACGTCCTGCAGCGTGCCGCCGCGTCGCATGTCGAACGGCTTGTCGAGCTTGAGGATTTTTCGTGCTGTCGCCATACCCTAACCCTTCCGACTCTTCACCTTCTTCATCAGCCGCTTGCGCTTCTGCACCTGTCGCGGCGTCAGCGCGTTGCGCTTGCCCTTGAAGGGATTTTCGTCCGAACGGAATTCGACCCGTACCGGCGTGCCTTCGAGGTGGAAGTGCTTGCGGAAGACATTCGACAGATAGCGCTTGTAGGCCTCCGGAACGTGCTGCACCTGGTTGCCGTGGATCACGATGATCGGCGGATTCTTGCCGCCCTGATGCGCATAGCGCAGCTTGATGCGCCGGCCGCGGATCAGCGGCGGCTGATGCTGCTGCATGGCGGCTTCGAGAACGCGTGTCAGGTCGGGTGTCGCCAGATCGCGCATCGACGCAGCATAGGCCTTGCCCACATCGCGCATGAGTTCGCCCACGCCCGTGCCGTGCAGCGCCGAAATGAAGTGCACCGGCGCGAAATCCAGGAACGGCAGACGCAGGTCGATACCGGTGCGGATTTCGTTGCGCTTGTCCATGGGAATGCCATCCCACTTGTTGACCGCGATCAGCAGCGCCCTGCCCCGCTCCGCGACGAGTCCGAACAGGCTTGCATCCTGTTCCGCGACCGTGTCGTGCGCATCGATGACACCGATGACGACATGCGCGTCGTCGACGGCCTGCAGTGTCTTCACGATGCTGAATTTCTCGATGGCTTCTTCGACCCGTGAACGGCGGCGCACACCGGCGGTATCGATCAGCGTGTACTGCCTGCCATCACGCTCGAAGGGCACGAACACGGCATCGCGCGTCGTTCCGGGCTGGTCGAAGGCAATCAGGCGATCTTCGCCCAGCAGCCGGTTGATCAACGTCGACTTGCCGACGTTGGGCCGGCCGATCACGGCAACGCGGATGCCCTGCTCTTCGACGGCTCCCGTGCCGTGCGCCACCGTGAAACCCGCCAGCGCGCAATCCAGCAATGCCTTCATGCCATCGCCGTGCGCAGCAGAAATCGTCAGCGGCTCGCCGAGCCCGAGCTGATGGAAATCGGCGCCGGCGGTGGCGCTGTCGATTCCTTCCGACTTGTTGGCGACCAGCACGACGTCCTTGCCGAGCTTGCGCAGCGTCTGCGCGATGAAATGATCCGAATGCGCGCAGCCCTCGCGCGCATCGAGCAGGAACAGCACACGGTCTGCTTCCTCGATGGCGCGCAGCGTCTGCTTCGCCATGAGTTCCTCGATGCCTTCGGCATTGACGACCAGGCCGCCGGTATCGACGACGAGATAGGGAATCGGCCCGAGCCGGCCGTAGCCGTAATTGCGATCGCGCGTGAGTCCGGGCAGGTCCGCGACGAGGGCGTCGCGGCTGCGGGTCAGAACATTGAACAGCGTCGACTTCCCGACGTTCGGCCGGCCGACGAGCGCGATGACGGGAAGCATGAGGTCATTCTGCCGCGTCGGCCGAGCGGACGACTTTCGGAGTGGACTTGAAGGCGATCAGCTTGCCGGAATCGGTCTGCACGAAAGTCCGGCCATCGGCGGCCGTCGCCGCATTGGAGATGCGCTCGCCGTCCGTCTTGTGCCGCGCGACGATCTCACCCGTCGCCTTGTCGAGCCAGTGCACGTAACCTTCGAAGTCGCCGACCAGCAGCGAGTCGCCGTAGATCGTCGGCGCCGTGAGGCCGCGACGACGCAGCCTGTTCTGCTCCCACACCACAGCGCCGTCGTTGCGCTTCATGGCCACGATGACGCCGTCCGAGTTGGTCAGGTAGATGTTGTCGTCGTCCATGCTGAAGCCGCGATAGCTCGATGCATCGCGCGCCCACCAGATCTGGCCGGAATCCAGCGCCAGCATCGCGACGCGCCCCTGGAAACCGACCACGAAAATGTCGTCGCCCGACACGTGCACGGGCGAATCGATGTCCGACAGGCGCTCGAGTTCCGTGCGGCCATGCGGTGCATTGACGATGGCATCCCAGAGCACATCGCCGTTGCGGACATCGACGGCGAGGACGCGACCGTTGTCGAAGCCGGCAATGACACGATCGCCCGCCACCACCGGCGATGCGGTACCGCGCAGCGTGAGCCGCGGCACCTGTTCGTCGACGGCCCAGCGTGTCGCACCGTCGGTCAGCGACAGGCCTTCGAGATGCCCGTCGACAGTACGCACGATGACCAGATCATTGACGATGGCCGGACGTGCCAGGACCTCGCTGTTGATCGCCTTGCGCCAGCGCTGCTGTCCCGTCGCCGCATCCAGCGCGATCACATCGCCGTCGCTGGAACCGAGAATCACCAGCCCCGCGCCCACGTCGGGGCCGGCAGCCAGCGGCAGCTTGGTCTTCACGGACCACTTGTTGCGACCGTTCGTCGCATCGAGTGCCACCACTTCGCCATCGTGCGAGGCGGCGTAGACGACGCCTTCGGCAACCAGCGGCCGCAGGGCCAGGCGCAGATTTTCAGAGTCGCCGCCCAGGCCGACGCTCCACAACTGATCGACCTTGTAGGTCGCGACGATGTCAGTGAGTTCGGCCGGCGGATCGGGATCCTTGTCCTTGTCGCACGCGGCCACGCCCACCAGCGCGGCCAGCAGGATCAGCGGACGCGTCCAGCGAAATGCCGTCCATTGCCGATCTCGGAGTGCCTGAATCATGGGGTGCCCTGTGCTGCGGCCGCCGGCACGACGCCGCCGACGTCCTGGAGTTTCAACTCGACCATGGAACGATCGATCGCCGCATCGGTGTCCGCGAGCGCGGCGGCATACTCGGCGCGCGCCCCTTCCCTGTCACCCTTCGCAAACAACGCGTCGCCGCGGATCTCGCGCGCTTCGGCACCGAAGCCGCCGGCCGTCAGCGGCTCGAGCAGCTTCACGGCCTCGTCATGCTTGCCCTGCTGGATCAGCAGTCGGGCGACGCGCAGCTTCGCCAGATCCGCGAGTTCCTTGTCCTTCGAGCCGCTCGCGACCTGACGCAGCAATGCTTCGGCATCGGTGTACCGGCCTGCGTCGGTATGCAGTTTGGCGACGGCGAGCCGCGCCTGCGCCGCATAGGGCGACGAATCGAACTGCGAGGTCAGCGTCTTGAGCGCCTCTTCCGCCTTGGCCGAATCGCCGCTCAGCAATGCGGCTTCGACATCGCCGTACAGGTGCGCGGCGGCCTCGGCCTGCTTCACCTGGTAGGTGCCCCAGTAATTCCAGCCGACGAGCAGCGCGATGCCGAGCACGATGCCGCCCAGGATCCAGGCCCAGTTGTCGCGCCACCATTCGCGCAGCGCTTCTTCGCGTTCGTTGTCGGATAAGAGTTCGTCGACCATAGGAACTTCTGTTTATGAATGAATTTGATGTGTGAAACCGGATCTGCGACCGGAACCGTCCGCTCGCTCGATCATCCCGCCAATCTGTTCTGCAGTTCCGCGGCCAGCTGATCCCAGGCCAGTTCGACCTGCGGCTGCTCGACCCGCAGCGACTTCAGACCAGCGACACGGCGTTCGGTTTCCGAATCGCCGAGAATCAGCGCAAAGGCCGCGCCGCTCTTGTCCGCCCGCTTCATCTGGGACTTGAAACTGCCGCCGCCGCAATGAGCCTCGATACGCACGCCCGGGACGCTGTCGCGCAGCTTTTCCGCCAGCGCCAGGCCGTGCGCTTCCGCCTGCGCGCCGGCAATGACGAAGTAGACGTGCGGCGCATTGGCATCCGCGTTCACGCCCTGCACCCGCAGCAGTTCGACGATGCGTTCCTGACCGAGCGCCCAGCCGACCGCCGGGGTCGGCTCGCCGCCGAGCTGTGTGACGAGTCCGTCGTAGCGGCCGCCGGAACAGACGGCGCCCTGCGAACCGAGTTCGTTGGTGACCCACTCGAACACGGTGTGGCTGTAGTAGTCCAGACCGCGCACCAGCAGCGGATTGAGTACGTACTTGATGCCGACTGCATCGAGGTGCCGGCACAGGCCGTCGAAGTGCTGCTTCGACTCCTGATCCAGATACTCCGTCAGCAGCGGCGCACCGGCGATGATGTCTTTCAGCTCGGGATTCTTGCTGTCGAGGATGCGCAGCGGATTGCCTTCGAGCCGGCGCAGGCTGTCCGCATCGAGCTTCGCCTTGTGCGCCGAAAAGTAATTCACGAGCTTCTCCCGATGCACGCGACGCGAGGCCGGCGTGCCGAGCGAATTCAGGTTCAGTTCGACACGCTCGATGCCGACCTTCCTGAGCAGACGGCTGCTGAGCATGATGAGTTCGGCGTCGATGTCGGGGCCGGCGTAGCCGAAGGCCTCGACGTCGAGCTGATAAAACTGACGGAAGCGGCCGCGCTGCGGCTTCTCGTGACGGAACATCGGGCCCGCACACCACACGCGCTGCTTCTGGTTGTGCAGCAGACCATTGGAAATCATGGCGCGCACGATGCCCGCGGTGGCTTCGGGGCGCAGCGTGAGCGAGTCGCCGCTCGGATCGTCGAAGGTGAACATTTCCTTCTGCACGATATCGGTGAACTCGCCGATGGAGCGTTTGAACAGGCCGGTGTGCTCGACGATCGGCACGCGGATTTCCTGATACGCGTACGAGGCGAACAGTTCGCGCGCGATCGATTCGAGCCGCTGCCAGGCGGCAGCATCCGCCGGCAGAACGTCGTTCATGCCGCGGACGGGCTGGATCGCCTGGGGCGACGCGACATTGCCGACAGACTGGGTTTGGTTGGACGTCATCGCAAAAACTTTCGACTGAACCTGATGTACCGGACTAGCGGACCGAACCATCCGCCGCGACGGTGAATCGCGCAGCGTCCTTGCCTGCCCGACGCGGGACCGGAACCGATCGGTCATTCACTTCCATGGACACCGCCGAAGCCAGTCCCAACGTCACCCGCAGCGGCGGCTTGCCTGCGAGCGTGCTGGTCTGACCGGCCTGACCGATGCCGAACATGAGCCGGCGTTCGGTGGCGTCGTAGATTTCCACCCAGGAAGGTTCCAGAAAACGCAGGCGCATTGTTACATCATTCCCCGCGTTCGCCACGGGAGTTTCGGCGGCAGGCGCAGCTGCAGCGGGCGGTGCATTGCCTTCGACCTCAGCCTCGGCAGGCGGCGGTTCGCCCGGATCGTCGGGCAGATCCTGCTCCGGTGCCGGCGCGACATTCACGGCCTGGGATTCGCTTGCCCGGCTGGATTCCGAGGCCGGGCGGTTCGCCAGCCATCCCACGATCGAAAGCCCCGCGACCACAACGACGATGCCGGCGACCACGAGCAGCGAAACGCGCTGGGACCTGCGCTCGGGCGGCGGCGCGGTCACGCTCACCGGAACGGGTTCGGGGACGATGGGAACGTCGTTCATCATCTCGTAGTGCGAGATCACGACGTCGGGCGACAGACCGACCAGCGCCGCGTATTTCCGCAGATGCCCGCGCGAATAGACCGGCGGACCGAGCAAGGCGAAGTTGTTGGATTCGAGGGCTTCGACGACCGGGACGTCCAGGTGCATGTCGTCGGCGATCTGCTGCACCGACACGTTGCGTTCGGCGCGCGCCGTCCTCAGCAGTTCGCCGGGCGTGAGCGGCGCAGATTGATTCGATGCCGCCGGTTCCGGATTGAGCTCCTGGGCCGCACCGCCCGTCTCCATGCTCATCCCGGCTTCCGCTCCGATTCGAGCAACTGGCGGGTCTCGGCGGCGCTGGGATATTCCAGCTTCAGCCGTTGACCGTAGTTGTTCGCAGCCGTCGCATTGCCGAGCGCGTTTTCGATCTGCACGCCCAGCCACAGCACGGACGGCGTGCTCTTGCCGGCGGCGAGGAACCGCTCGACGAAGCCGCGGGCCGACAGATAACTCTTGTTCTGGAACTCGAGATCCGCCATCTGGTAGAGCGCTTCCTGGAAGCGCGGCCGCACCGTCAATGCCTTGCGGAAATGGACTTCGGCATTCTTCAGATCGTTGGCGGCGCGGGCGCAGTTGCCGGCATTCAGATAGGCCACTTCGGGCGTCTTGTAGAGCGGATTCTCCGCGGCACGCACGAAATACTTCTCGCCCTTCGCATGCTCGCCGCGCTTGCACAGCATGACGGCGTAGTTGTTCAGGATGTCAGGGTTGTTGGGATCGAGCGAAACGGCCTTGTCCATGTGGGCCGCGCTCTTGCGCGGCTCATTGAGCCGGTCGTACAGCAGCCCGGCGGCTGCCTGCGCCTTCGCATTGCGCGGATTCTGCTCGACGGCGCGATCGATCTTTTCCTTGGCCGCCGCCAGGTTGCCCTTGCGGAAATAGTCGACGCCCAGTTCCAGATTGATGTCGGATGCACGCTCCGGCTGCGGCTGGGACATTGGTTCTTGATTGTCGCCCGCCCAAGCCGCAACACCGATCCTCATCGCCAGGCCCAGGAGCGCTCTCATCACGTCTGCACCGCCACGGAAATGAGTTTGGAGCCAAGTCGAACCGTCGTCCTGTCCCGCACGCGTCCGACCAGCTGGCCACACGCGGCATCGATGTCATCGCCGCGGGTGCGACGGGTCGTCGCGATCACGCCGTGCGAATTGCAGATGTCGCGGAAGCGTTCGATCGCCGCGGGCGTGGAACGCTTGTACTGCGTTCCCGGGAACGGATTGAACGGGATGAGATTGACCTTGGCGGGGCGGCCCTGCAGCAGGCGCACCAGCTCGAAGGCGTGTTCGGGCTTGTCGTTGACGCCATCGAGCATCACGTATTCGAACGTGATGCTGCGGGCGTTCTGCTTGTTCACGTACTGCCAGCACGCATCCAGCAGTTCGGCGATCTTGTGTTTGCGGTTGATCGGCACGAGTTCGTCGCGCAACTCGTCGTTCGGCGCGTGCAGCGACACGGCCAGCGCGCAGTTGGTTTCTTCGGCAAGCTTCAGCATCTGCGGCACGAGGCCCGAAGTGCTCACGGTGACGCGACGCCGGGAAATGTCGAACCCCAGATCGTCCATCAGGATCTCGGTGGCCGGCACGACATTGCGATAGTTCGCCAGCGGCTCGCCCATGCCCATGAAGACGATGTTGGTGACGACGCGATTGCCGCCGGGCTCGTAGCCGAGTTCCTTGTTGGCGAGCCACACCTGGCCGACGATCTCGGCGACGCTCAGGTTGCGATTGAACCCCTGCTGCGCGGTCGAGCAGAACGTGCAATCCATCGCGCAGCCGAGCTGGCTGGAAATGCACAAGGTGCCGCGGCCGGGTTCGGGGATGAACACCATCTCGATGGCCTGGCTGGCATCGATCGGATCGCCCTCCTTCGCCTTGCCGCGCAGCGACTCCATCGACAGCAGCCACTTGCGGGTACCGTCGGCGGACACCTGGGTCATGCGGATCTCGGGCGTGCGGACTTCCGCGACTTCCTTCAGGCGTTCGCGAAAGGACTTCGCGAGATCGGTCATCTGGTCGAAATCGCTTTCCGCGCGTTTGTACAGCCACTTGAGCAACTGGCGGGCGCGGAAAGGTTTCTCGCCCATCTGTGCGATGAACGCTTCCAGCTCGGGCCGGGTCAGGCCGAGCAGATTGGTCTTGGGCGAGGCGGCGTTCATGGCGATGCGGAGAGCCGGGCGGAGGTCGATATGACTGCCGCCCGGCCGATCGGTTCTCAGCGCGTCCGCGGGCAGAGGTCGGCGGCGGCGAAGAAGTACGCGATTTCGACCTTCGCGTTCTCGGCGCTGTCGGAGCCGTGGGCGACGTTTTCCTCGATGCCGCTGGCCAGATCGGCGCGGATCGTGCCCTTGTCGGCCTTCTTCGGGTCGGTGGCGCCCATCAGCTCACGGTTCCTGGCGACGGCGTTCTCGCCTTCGAGCACCTGGACCATGACCGGACCGGAGGTCATGAACTTGACCAGGTCCTTGAAGAAGGGGCGTTCGCGGTGAACGGCATAGAAACCCTCGGCCTGGGCCTGGGTCAGGTGCAGCATACGGGCGCCGACGATCTTCAGACCGGCCTGCTCGAACCGGCGGTAGACCTCGCCGATCACGTTCTTCTGGACACCGTCGGGGTTGACAATCGAAAGAGTGCGTTCGAGCGCCATGGAATCGTCATCCTCTAGGCTGGAAATCAGCCGCTGAAACAATGAATTAGGGCAGCCCCGACAAGGCGGTGCGCGTGGTGGTGAGCAGGGGCCGGATTTGCGCGCGGCGAAGTCTACCCGCCGAGGTGGGAGCGGGCAAGAAAATGAATGGGGACGAGGGGTTAGGCGGCGGCGGCCGCAGGCCGGCGACTGGCGACTGGCGACTGGCTGCTGGCTGCTGGCCAACACAGCAGTCAGCCATTCCTTACTTCTGGCCAGTAACCAGCAGCCAGTCGCCAGTCGCCAGTCGCCAGTCGCCTTCAAACAGTAAAGCTTTCCCCACACCCGCACTCCCCTTTCACATTGGGATTGCGGAAACGGAAGGCCTCGTTGAGGCCCTGCTTCACGAAGTCGACTTGGGTACCGTCGATGAAGCCCAGGCTGTCGCGGTCGACGATCACCTTCACGCCCTGGTCCTCGAACACCACGTCATTCGCACCGAGATCATCGGCGTAGTTGACGACGTAGGCGAACCCCGAGCATCCGGTCTTCTTCACGCCCAGGCGCAGGCCCAGGCCATGACCGCGACGGGTCAGGAAGGTGCGGACACGATCGGCAGCGGCGGTAGTCAGCGAAATGGACATGGCAGTAGCGGGTTGAAACTGTGTCCGGAAGAGTTGAGGGACGAAGCATTCAAGTCAAGTGCGAACGGCATGCCAATCCGGCATGACCTCACGCCTTCATCCTAGCCATGCCGGCGCCAGGCTGCTGCCAACCGGCGCACAGCGTCTTCCAGCGTCAGCAGGTGTCCGCGTTTTTCGGCGGGAACGGCCAGCGCCTCCGCCACTTCGCGCCAGCTCCAGCGTTCCAGCGCATCGACCGACGCGCCGCGCAGACGCTGCGTCAGCCAGGAAGCTGCCGCGATGCAGTGTGGACAGCCGTAAGCCTCGAAGTGCACCGCGGCCAGCGCATTGCCCGCAATACGTGCACTGAAATGGAACTGGGTTCCCTGCGAGCGACTGCCCGCTTCGGCCTCGACGACGTCCGGCGCCGTCGCGAGCCGGCCGGCATTCCGCGGGGCATCGAAATGCTCGACTACCTGCGCGGAATAGATGGTCATCACGCGCGCCGGGCGATCTGTCGCAGTCGCGGGACTTCGCGCTGCACTTCGGCGATCGCGGTATCGATGTCGGCGTCCGTCGTGAAACGGCCCAGACTGAACCGCAGCGAACTCTGGGCTTCCTGATCGGTTCGACCCAGCGCGCGCAGTACGTACGACGCTTCCTCGGAGGCGGACGAACAGGCGGCACCGGCCGACACGGCGAGCCGTCGCAGCGCGAATTGCAGGCTCTCGCCTTCGACGCCGCGAAAGGTCACGTTGAGGATGTTCGCGGCACGCCGTTCGACGTCGCCATTCACGTCGACCTCGCCGACCGCGGCGATGCCCTGCCACAGCCGGTCGCGCTGGGCTCGCATGCGCGCCATGTCGCGATCCATTTCGTTCGTCGCCAGTGAAAACGTCAGTCCCATGCCGACGATCTGGTGAGTAGCGAGCGTGCCGGAACGCAACCCGCCTTCCTGTCCGCCGCCGACCAGCAGCGGTCGCAATCCCAGCGGCGGCGTACGACGCACATACAGCGCGCCCACCCCTTTCGGCCCATGAACCTTGTGGGCGTTGAGCGAGAGCAGATCGACATTCAGCGTCGTCACATCGACCGGCACCTTGCCCACGCTCTGCGCCGCATCGCAGTGAAACAGCACACCGCGCTCGCGACACAGCCTGCCGATCGCGGCGACGTCGTTGATGACGCCGGTCTCGTTGTTCACGTGCATGATCGACACCAGCACCGTGTCGGGCCGCAGCGCTTCCGCCACCTGCTCCGCCTTCACGATGCCGCCGGCATCGGGCTTCAGATACGTGACGGCGAAGCCCTCGCGCTCGAGCTGCTTCAATGCATCGAGCACCGCCTTGTGTTCGGTCTTCGCCGAGACGATGTGCCGGCCGCGATCCGCATGAAAACGCGCCGCGCCCATGATCGCGAAGTTGTCGGACTCGGTCGCGCCCGAAGTCCAGACGATGCATTCGGGCCGCGCGCCGATCGCAGTCGCCACCTGTGCCCTCGCCCGCTCCACGAGTGCGCGGGCACGGCGCCCGAAGTCGTGACTCATCGACGAGGGATTGCCCTGCACATTGCGCAGACAGTCGATCATGCCATCGACGACGCGCGGATCGACCGGCGTGGTCGCCGCGTTGTCGAGATAGATCGGCAGCTCGAGCATCAGGATTCCTGCTGTCTTGCCGCGTTGCGCGGCCCGGCCGAACGCCGCCGCGCCTGCACCGCCGTCAGCACGCCGCGAAGAATGTTCACTTCGTTCTGATCGAGCTGTGCCCGGTTGAACAGGCGGCGGACGCGCGCCATCAGATGACCGCCGCCGGTGCGGTCCTTGAAATCGATCTCTTCCAGCACCTGTTCGAAATGAACGTAGAACCGCGCCACGTCTTCAGCCGGCGCGAGCGGCACGTCGCGCTCGGGCGGCGGCGGCGCGCCGGGCCGGCTCGCCAGCCACAGTTCGTAGGCAACCACCTGCACTGCCATCGCGAGATTCAGCGAGCTGTAACCGGGTGCCGTGGGAATCGTCATGAGCAAGTTGCAGCGCTCGAGTTCGGCATTGGTGAGACCCGTGCGCTCGGCACCGAAGACGATGGCCGCCGTTTCCGTGCGCGAGGCCTGCACGATCTGCGCACTGCAATCGCGCGGTTCGACGAGTTCCCATGGCAGATGACGCTGACGTGCACTCGTGCCAACGATGAGCCCGCAGTCAGCAATTGCCTCACCGAAGCTGTCGTGCACCTGCGCTGCGCTCAGAACGTCATCTGCACCGGAAGCGCGCGCAATCGCTTCCTGATGCGGAAACAGTGCGGGCTTCACCAGGTGCAGCTCGGTCAATCCCATGTTTTTCATGGCACGCGCCACGGCGCCGATATTGCCGGGATGCTGCGGTTCGACGAGGACGATACGGGTAGGCATGAGTGGTATTCTACCCGCCCTCGAAGCCGCCACGGCTTCCCGCTCTTTGCCATTCCCTGCCCGTCGAGGTTTCCATGCAGCCCCTGCTCAATATCGCCATTCGCGCCGCCCGTCGTGCCGGTGAAATCATCGTCCGCGGCATGAATCGCCTCCATCGCCTCGACGTGCAGCGCAAGGGCCAGAACGATTTCGTGTCCGAGATCGACCTGGCCTCCGAACGCGACATCATCGAAACCATCCGCAAGCACTATCCCGACCACGCCGTACTCGCCGAAGAAAGCGGCGCGAGCGATGGTCGCGGCGGTAGCGACGAATTCGTCTGGATCATCGATCCGCTCGACGGCACCACCAACTTCCTGCACGGCTTTCCGCAGTTCGCGGTATCGATCGCCGTGCAGCGTCGCGGCCGCATCGAACACGGCGTCGTTTACGATCCGCTGCGCCAGGAACTCTTCACCACATCGCGCGGCGAAGGCGCACAGCTCGACGGCCGCAAGATCCGCGTCAGCAGCCACATCGGACTCGAAGGCGCCCTCGTCGGCACGGGCTTTCCGTATCGCCAGAACCTGCACTGGCTCGACAACTACATGGCGATGATGAAAGCCGTGATGCAGCAGACCGCCGGCATTCGCCGACCCGGTTCGGCCGCGCTGGATCTTGCCTACGTGGCCGCGGGCCGACTCGATGCGTTCTGGGAAATCGGCCTCTCGCCCTGGGATACGGCGGCGGGCTCGCTGCTGATCACCGAAGCCGGCGGCATGATCGGCACGCTGAGCGGCGACGAATACAAGCTGCAGCCGAACATCATCGCCGGCACACCCAAAGTGTATACGCCGCTGCTCAGCCTGCTCGGCCCGCACATCCCCGAATCGATGCGTGCCTGAGCCCGACTGTACTGCCTCGCTTTTGCGCAACTGCTCCGCTAGAGTCTGGCGCCTGAGACGCCGGGGAGGAGTCAACGCGTGGATCTGTTCAGAACGAAAATCGTAAGCAACGATCCGCACGTGGATGCCGGGGAACCGGCTGATCCTGCACAACCGGGCGCACAGACGCTCAAGCGCGCACTCACTGCACGACAACTGGTATTGCTGGGCATCGGCGCCGTCATCGGCGCCGGCATTTTCGTGATGACGGGCCAGGCCGCGGCCAATCATGCCGGACCTGCAATCACCCTGAGCTTCGTCATCGCCGGCTTTGCCTGCGCACTCGCCGGTCTCTGCTACGCCGAGTTCTCGTCGATGCTGCCCGTCTCCGGCAGCGCCTATTCCTATGCGTATGCAACGCTCGGTGAACTGGTCGCGTGGTTCATCGGCTGGATGCTGGTGCTGGAATACCTGGTGGCCGTCGCCACCGTCGCCGTCGGCTGGGGCGGTTATTTCAATGGCCTGCTGCAATCGATCAGCGGCTACCTGGGAACATCGATTGCCCTGCCGGATGCGCTGGCCAATGCGCCGCTGCGATACACGCAGCACACGCTGGTGTCGACCGGCGGCATCATCAACATCCCGGCCATCATGATCGTCGTTGCCATCGCCTCGCTCTGCTACCGCGGCATTTCGCAGTCGGCCTTCGTCAATTCCATCATCGTTGCGATCAAGCTCACCGTGATCTTTCTGTTCGTGGTGTTCGCGATCAAGCACGTGAATCCCGACAACTGGCAGCCGTTCATTCCGCCGGCGGAAGGCCCGGGCAAGTTCGGTATGGACGGCGTGATCCGCGGCGCCACCGTCGTGTTCTTTGCCTACATCGGTTTCGATGCGGTCTCGACGGCCGCCTCCGAAGCGAAGAATCCGCAGCGCGACATGCCGATCGGCATCCTGGGATCGCTCATCCTCTGCACGATCGTGTACATCGTGGTGTCGGGCGTGCTGACCGGCATCATGCCGTATCACCTGCTCGGCACGGCCAAGCCCGTCGCCACCGCGCTCGAAACCTATCCCGATCTCACCTGGCTGAAGCTGTTCGTCGAGATCGGTGCCATTGCCGGCCTGAGTTCGGTGATCCTGGTGATGATGATCGGCCAGACGCGCGTGTTCTACGCGATGTCGCGCGACGGGCTGATCGGCAATTTCTTCGGACGCGTCCACCCGCGCTTCCAGACGCCGTACCTGGGCACCATCTTCGTCGGCGCCGTTGCTGCGCTGCTCGCCGGACTGCTGCCGCTCGACGTGCTGGGCGATCTGGTGTCGATGGGCACGCTGCTGGCCTTCGCAACGGTGTGCATCGGCGTCCTGGTCCTGCGCTATACCAAGCCCGATCTGCCGCGTCCGTTCCGCGTGCCGTTCGCCTGGCTCATCTGCCCGCTCGGCGCAGCCGCGTGCCTGTACCTGTTCTTCCGCGCCTTCCTCGACAACTGGCTGTGGATGAGCGTGTGGATCGTCGTGGGCTTCATCATCTACTTCGTGTACAGCCGGCATCACAGCAAGCTGGCGAAGGGATAATTCAGAGAGAAGAAATGATTTCCACGGGGGACACGGGGAACACAGGGTCTCGGAACAGAGAATTTTCTTCTCTTATCCCCGTGCTCCCCGTGTCCCCATTCCTCCCCGTGGAAACTCTTCTTTCTTGATCTCCGGCTCCGTGTCCTACTCTTCCCCCTCGATCTTCTTCCTGAGCTTCACCGGATCGGCTGCAGTCTGCTTGCTGCGCATGCGGATGTTGAGCATCTCGACCGCCACCGAGAAGGCCATCGCGAAGTAGATGTAGCCCTTGGGAATGTGGAATTCGAAACCTTCGCCGATCAGCGCCATGCCGATCAGGATCAGGAAGGACAGCGCCAGCATCTTGATGGTGGGGTGACGATCGACGAAATCGCTGATCGGGCCGGCCAGGAACATCATCATCAGGACGGCCACGATCACTGCGGCAATCATCACTTCGACGTGATCGGCCATGCCGACCGCGGTGATGACCGAGTCGAGCGAGAACACGATGTCGATGACGGCGATCTGCAGGATCACGCTGGTGAAGGTTGCGCGGGCCACACCTTTCTTCTCGTCGTCGCCCTCTTCGTCGCCTTCCAGTCCGTGATGGATCTCCAGCGTGCTCTTGGCGAGCAGGAACAGACCGCCGCCGATCAGGATCACGTCACGCCCGGAAATGCCCATGCCCAGGACGCTGAACAGGTCGGCCGAGAGACTCATCACCCAGGTGATCGACAGCAGCAGCAGGATGCGCGTGATCATCGCCAGCGCCAGGCCGATCGTCCGTCCTCTCGCGCGCTGCGCGGCCGGCAGCCGCCCGACCAGGATGGAAATGAAGATGATGTTGTCGATGCCGAGGACGATCTCGAGCGCGGTCAGCGTGACGAACGCCAGCCAGACCTGCGGATCGGACAACATCTCCATTCAAGTTCTCCAGAAGGATGGATTAAGAGGAGAAGCCGCAAAAGACCGCATAAAAGAAGCAGAAAACGAGTCGGAAGAAATGGCTCTTCCTTGATCTTTCATGCGGTCTTTCGCGGCTCTCGCCTCTTGCTAGGCTGACTGTTCCCGCCGCGAAACCCACACCGAAGCGAGAATGCCCAGCAGCAGGAAGCCGACGATGATCCCCAGCGACAGCGCATGCGGGATCAGCACATGGTGGTGCAGCATCATCTTCACGCCGACGAAGGCGAGGATGGCGATCAGGCTGTACTTGATGTAGCGGAACATGACCATCAGGCCGGCGATGGCGAAGTACAGGGCACGCAGGCCGAGGATGGCGAAGGCATTGGAAGTGAAGACCAGGAACGGATCCTGCGTCACCGCGAAAATGGCGGGAATCGAATCGACCGCGAAGACGACGTCGGCAAAGTCCACCAGCAGCAGCGTCACGAACAGCGGGGTCGCGGCCCGTGCGCCATTCTCCATGGTGAAGAAGCGATCGCCATCGAGGCGGTCCGTGAGCGGATAGACGCGACGGGCGATCTTCACCAGCACGCTGGTCGACGGATCGAACTCGTCATCGCTCTTGAGCATGCGTGCCGCCGACAGCAGCAGGATCGCGCCGAACACGTAGAACATCCAGTCGAACGCGTGAATCAGCGCCGCGCCCGCCGCGATCATGACGCCGCGCAACACGATGGCGCCGACGATGCCCCAGAACAGCACGCGATACTGGTACTGCGCCGGGATCTTCATGAACGTGAAGATCACGGCGATGACGAAGATGTTGTCGACCGACAGCGACCATTCCAGCAGGTAGCCGGTCACGTACTGCAGCCACGCCTCGGCGCCGCTCGTCGCGGTGGATCCGGGATTCCAGCCGAACCAGTGATGCTCGTAGACGCCGTAGACCAGCCCGCCGAACGACATCGCGACGCAGATCCAGACGACGGTCCAGCCGAGCGCCTGACGCACGCTCATGGTGCGCGATTCCCGGTGCAGGACGCTGAGGTCGAGCACCAGGACACCGAGGAAAATCGCGAAGAACCCCGCCCAGACGATCCAGTTCATTGGGCGCGATCCAGGTAACGAGGCGACGGAAGTTCAGGAAGCATCCGGCAGGGCGACGCAGAAATTGCGCACGAACGCCATCGACTCACGGCATCGCATCCACTTCTTTGTCTTTTTCCTGCGGCGGCATGAGGTCGCGTGCCGACAGATTCATGTCGAGTGCCAGCGCGCCGGCGACGTAGATGGACGAGTACGTGCCGACGAGGATGCCGATGGTCAGCGCCCAGGAGAAACCGCGCAGCGTTTCGCCGCCTTCGATCAGCAGCACGACCACGACCAGCAGCGTCGCGCCGCTGGTGATGACGGTGCGCGACAGCGTCTGGTTGATGGATGCATCCATGATCTCTTCGGCCGTGGCCTTGCGCATCGAATGGAAATTCTCGCGCACGCGATCGAACACCACGACGGTATCGTTCAGCGAATAGCCGATGACGGCGAGGATGGCCGCGAGCACGGCGAGATCGAACGTGATGCCGGTGACGGCAAAGAAGCCGAGGATGAGCAGCGGATCGTGCAGGGTCGCGATCACGGCGCTGACGCCCATCTTCCACTGGAAGCGGAACCAGGTGTAGATGCCGATCAGCACGAACGTGAACAGCACGGCCAGGCCGCCCTGATTGGTCAGTTCCTCGCCGACCTGCGGGCCGACGACTTCCGTACGTCGCAGTTCGACGTTCGGATCGACCTTGCGCAGCGCCTCTTCCACGCGCTTGCTGACTTCATTGACGTCCTGGTTCTCCTGCGGCAGCAGCCGCACCAGCAGCGTGCGATCGTCGCCGAAGGTCTGGACCTGCGGATGCGAGTAGTCGAGCCCTTCCACGACGCCGCGCGTCTCTTCGATATTCGCCTTCTGCGGGAAGCCGAACTCCATGACCACGCCGCCGGTGAAGTCGATGCCGAAGTTCAGGCCATGCCAGAACAGCAGGATGACCGACCCGACGCACGCGGCGATCGACACGGCGTACCAGCGACGCCGCGTGTGCATGAAGGGATAGGACGTGACCCGGTGAAAGAATTCCATGACGGCAGCCCTTTAAATCGACAGGTGCGTCAGGCGCGGCCGACGACCCCAGATGAAGTGGACCAGCGCGCGGCTGCCGACGATCGACGTGAACAATGAAGTCAGAATGCCCAGCGTCATGACGATGGCGAAGCTGCGGATCGTGCCGGTACCGAAGGCGAACAGCACGACGCCGGCGATCAGCGTAGTCACGTTCGAGTCGGCGATCGTGGCGAAGGCGCGTTCGAAGCCCGCATTGATCGCCGCCATCGGCGAATTGCCGGCGCGCAGTTCTTCGCGGATACGCTCATAAATAAGAATGTTGGCGTCGACCGCGATACCCAGATGGAACACGACGGCCGCGATACCCGGCAGCGACAGCGATGCCTGCAGCATCGACAGCAGGCCCACCGTCAGGATCAGGTTCGCCGCCAGCACGGCATTCGCCACCCAGCCGAAGGCGCGGTAGTAGATCGCCATGAAGATGAAGGTCAGCACCAAGCCGATCGCCATCGCGCGCAGACCGCGATCGATGTTGTCCTGTCCGAGGCTCGGACCGACGGAACGCTGCTCGACGATGGTCTGCGGCGCCGCCAGCGAGCCGGAGCGCAGCAACAGCGCCAGTTCGCGCGCCTCGTTCGCCTGCAGGCCGGTGATGCGGAAGCGCGAAGACAGCACGCTCTGGATGGTGGCGGCGCTGATGACGCGCTCTTCGGTGCAGACGTCGCCGCGCCGCTGACCTTCGCAGCGCTCATTGGCAGCGAGGTATTTCTTTTCCAGGTACACGACCGCCATGCGCCGGCCGACGTTTTCGCGCGTCGCCTTGAGCATTTCCTGACCGCCGCGGGCGTCGAGCGTCACGTTGACTTCGGGCTGGCCTTCGCCGAAGCCGGACATGGCATCGGCGAGCTGATCGCCGGTGGCGATGATGTCGCGCTTCAGCAGGATCGGCCGGCCATCGGACATCTTGTAGAGCTTCGAGCCGATCGGTACGCGCTTGGTCTGTTCGGCCGCATACGGATCGTTGTTCTCGTCGACCAGCCGGAACTCGACGGTGGCCGTGGCGCCGAGCACGCGGATGGCTTCGTTCGGATCGGACACGCCGGGCAGTTCGACGACGATGCGCTTGATGGCCTGACGCGTGATCACCGGCTCGGAGACGCCGAGTTCATCGACGCGGTTGCGCAGCGTGGTGATGTTCTGCTGCACCGCCTGGTCCTGGCGGCGCTTGATCTCGGCCGGGGTCATGCGCATTTCGATGGTGGCGCCCTCGCCGCCCGTGCGCGAGGTCAGCGTCAGCGAGCCGTCCGGCGCCTTGAGCGCATCCATCGCTGCCTGCAGATCGTTCGCGCTGCGCAGCACGACGCTGACCACGTCGTTTTCGGTGGCCACGCTGACATAGGGAATGCGCTGATCGCGCAGCGTCGCACGCGCGTCGCGGTCGATGCGCTCCATCGCCATCTGCACGGCGCCATCGACGTCCACCTCGTACACGAAGTGCACGCCGCCGCGCAGGTCGAGACCGAGGCTCATGGGCTTGAGGCCCATCTTGCGCAGCAGTTCCGGCGTGCGCGGCACGTTGGCCAGCGCGATCAGGAATTCGCCGGGGGCGTCCTTGGTGATCGCCTCGCGCGCCTGCGCCTGCTGATCCTGGGTCGCAAACCGCAGGACGCCGCGATCCTTTTCGAGATGGGACGTCTCCAGCGGAATGCCGTGGGTCTGCAGGATGCCGCGCAGCTGCTCCATGTCGGCGTCCTGCACGGCCTGCCGGTCATTGCGCGAGAGCTGCAGCGCCGGTCCTTCGCCGTAGAGGTTGGGAATGAAAAACAGGATACCGACCAGCATCACGATGATGACCAGCCAGTACTTCCACTTCGGGAAATGGTACATGCGCGCGATCTCGCAACCGGCCCGCGAAGGGCTCAGGCGCTCTTGAGGGTGCCTTTCGGAAGAACCTGGGAGACCGTGTGGCGCTGCACTTTCACATTGACGCCATCCGCGATCTCGATGGTCAGGAATTGCTCGCTGACGGCGGTGATCCTGCCGAGGATGCCGCCGTTGGTGACGACTTCCGCGCCCACTTCAAGGGCGGCCACCATCTCGCGATGCTCCTTGGCGCGCTTGGTCTGGGGACGGATCAACAGGAAGTAGAAGACGACGAAGATCAGGATCAACGGCAGGAACTGCATGAGGGCACTGCCTTGCGGGGCACCCTGAGCCTGCGCGTGCGCGGTTGAAATCAGCCAATCCATCTAGCGTCCCCTGTAAGGATCTGAAGAGTTGAATGGGACCCGCAGCGGCAGCCCGGCCCAAAGAGCGGCGCATTATACACACGGCTCCCGCGGCCCCTAATCCCGCCTCCCCTCCCCGTGCCCCCGTTTGAGTACACTGCCCGGCCATGGGGTTACCCCGCAGGTCGCTTCAATGCCCACCGGTGAAATTCTCGTCATTCTCCTGCTGATTCTCCTGAATGGGTTCTTCGCGCTGTCGGAAATGGCGCTCGTCTCCGCGAAGCGCACCCGCCTGCAGGCCGCCGCCGAACAGGGACGGTCCGGCGCGAAGTCGGCTCTTGCGTTGACCGAGGACCCCACCACGTTCCTCTCCGCGATCCAGATCGGAATAACCCTGATCGGGATTCTGACGGGCATGTACAGCGGCGCGGCGCTCCAGTCCTGGCTCACGCAGATGCTGACGGGCTATGGCATCGCAATCCCCTACATTGAAATCGACGACGTAGCGTTCGGCATCATCGTGGTACTTGTGACTTTCTTCTCGCTCATCATCGGAGAGCTGGTACCCAAACGCGTTGCGCTGACCCACGCCGAATCACTCGCCATGTTCGTCGCGCCGTTCATGCGCGTGTTCGCAAAGATCATGGCGTATCCGGTGCGCCTGCTGCGGGGCTCGGTCAATCTGGTTCTGAGAATCCTGCCGGTCTCCTCCGCGTCGCAGGCCGCTGTCACCGAAGACGACGTTCGCGCCCTGGTCGCCGAAGGCACGCATGCCGGCGTGTTTCTCGCGTCAGAACGACGCCTGCTCGAAGGCGTGATGGCGCTGGCCGACCGCAAGGTCGGCTCGATCATGATCCCGCGCCAGGACGTCATCTGGCTGGACCTGGAAGAACCGCTGGAAACCCTGTGGCAGCAGGCCAAGGAAAGCGGTCACGCGCGCTTCCTGGTGGCACGCGGCAAGCTCGACAACCTGCTCGGCATGATCTCGCTCGCCGATCTGAGCGAAGTCGTGCATCGCGGCCGGCTCGATGCGGAACGTGACCTGCAGCCGCCGCTGCACATTCCCGATTCGCTGTCGGTGCTGCAGCTGCTCGATCAGTTCCAGAAATCGAGCACGCATCTCGCCATCGTCACCGACGAATACGGCGACATCGAAGGCATCACGACCCCGATCGACATCCTCAAGGCGATTGCCGGCGAGCTGCCCGAACTCGGCAGCCGCGAACGGCCCGAAGTCCTGCAGCGCGCCGACGGCTCATGGCTCGTCGACGGGCATCTGTCGATCGAAGAACTGCAACAGAAACTCGGCCGTCGCGACATGGTCGGCCGCGACTATCACACCGTCGCGGGATTCGTCCTGGCCCGCCTCGGCCGCATTCCCAAGGCCGGCGATACGCTCACCTGGCGCGATCTCAGGATCGAGATCATGGACATGGATGGCGTGCGGATCGACAAGGTGCTGCTGAAAAGCTAGTCCCATGGGGATTCTTACTGTGGGGCCGGCTTCAGCCGGCCTCTTTTTCGGAAGTCAGGCTAAAGCCTGACCTACAGAAACCCCCATCCGGTCCTTCTCCCCTCGCTGGGGGGTCTCCGGCTCGACTCAACGCCGTTGGAACTAATCCGGCATCGGCTTCTGGTGCTGCTCCAGCCACTCGCGCCACAACGCCAGCGAGACGGCGAGCAGCACCGGACCGATGAACAGTCCCACCAGGCCGAAGGCCAGCACGCCGCCGAGCACGCCGAACACGACCAGCAGGAATGGCATGCGCGTCGCATTCGAGATGACCAGCGGCCGTACGATGTTGTCGACCCAGCTCACCAGCACCAGGCCCCACAGCATCAGGCCGACGCCGGGCCAGACATGGCCGCTGACGATCAGCCAGATCGACATCGATCCCCAGACCATCGGCGCGCCGAACGGAATCAGCGCGATGAGCACCGTGACGGCGCCCATCAGCACCGGCGCCTTGATGCCGAAAATGGCATACCCGATACCGGCCACGACACCCTGCGCCAGCGCACCGAGCATGAGTGCGTACACGACCGCCTGCGTCGTCGAACCGACGGCATCGAGATAGTCGCGTACGGTCGGCCCGAGAATGCCCTCGAGAATGGATCGCGCCTCGTGCAGCAATCGCGGACCGTCGCGCAACAGAAAGAACATCGACAGCACCGCAAAGAACAGCTTGGCAACGTTGCGGCCGACACCGCCGATGACGCGCGTGACTTCGAGCTGCGACTCTTCCATCACCAGCATGAAGCGCTGCCCCAGCGCCTTGGGATCGGCCGACATCTGCTGCAACGTGTCCTGCAGCACCTGCCCGACCCAGGGCAGATCGCGAATCGCGTCGGGTAGCGTCGGCTTCGACGCCAGGAAATTCTGCACCGTCGAGTAAGCGCCGATGGCTTCGACACGCAGCATCAGGATCAGCCAGGCGATCGGCACGACGATGGCCATCGTCACGATCAGCGTGGTGATGAGCGACGCCAGCCCGACACGCCCACGGCACCAGCGGATGATGCGCTGATGCATGGGCCAGCTCACGTACGCCAGGATCGCGCCCCAGATCAGCGGCACGATGAAGGGCTGCAGCACGGTGAACGTCAGCAGTACGATGCCCAGCACCAGGCCGGACACCAGCACGCGACGGAACCAGGGAGCGGTAGGCAGATCGGCCAGCATCAGCGGTCCTCGACGGCTTCGACAGCCGCAGCGGCGCTACGCCGCGCATGAAACTCGCGAGCGAATTCGTCGAAGCGCGCCTCTTCGATGGCGTCGCGGATCGATTGCATCAGCGAGAGATAGTAGTAGAGGTTGTGGATCGTCCCGAGGCGGGCGGCCAGGATCTCGCCGCAGCGATCCAGATGCCGCAGGTACGAGCGCGAATAATTCGCACACGTATAGCAGCCGCAGGATTCATCGAGCGGACGCGTATCGGTTTCGTACCGGGCATTGCGGATCCGCACGACGCCGTGGGTGGTGAACAGATGACCGTTGCGCGCATTGCGCGTCGGCATCACGCAATCGAACATGTCGATGCCGCGTCGCACGCATTCGACCAGGTCTTCTGGCGTGCCCACGCCCATCAGGTAGCGCGGTCGATCGACTGGCAATGACGACTCGATCGTGTCGAGCACGCGTTCGCGTTCGGCCTTTGGTTCGCCGACCGCCAGGCCGCCGATCGCATAACCATCGAAGCCGATCTGCGTCAGCCCCGCGATCGATTCCAGTCGCAGGCTGTCGTACATGCCGCCCTGCACGATGCCGAACAGCGAATGCGGATTCTCCAGGCGATCGAACTCCGCGCGGCTGCGCGCCGCCCAGCGCAATGACAATTCCATCGAACGCCGCGCTTCGCTTTCCGTCGCCGGATACGGCGTGCATTCGTCGAAGATCATGACGACGTCGGAATCGAGATCGCGCTGCACCTGCATCGAGCGCTCCGGCGTCAGCAGGATGGGATCGCCATTCACGGGCGAGCGGAAATGCGCGCCCTCCTCCGTGATCTTGCGCATCGCCGCGAGACTGAAGACCTGGAAACCGCCCGAGTCCGTGAGGATCGGACCCTGCCAGTGCATGAAGCGATGCAATCCGCCGTGCGCCCGCATCACGTCCATGCCCGGCCGCAGCATGAGATGAAAGGTGTTGCCGAGAATGATCTGCGCGCCCAACCCCGAGAGTTCCTCGGGCGTCATCGCTTTCACGGTGCCGTACGTGCCCACCGGCATGAACACCGGCGTCTCGACGGCGCCGCGCGGAAACGTGAGCCGTCCGCGACGCGCCCGCCCGTCGCGCTTCAACAGATCGAACCTGAGACTCAAGCGGCGCGCTCCAGGAACATCGCATCGCCGTAGCTGAAAAAACGATAGCGCTGGGCGACCGCATGTCGATAGGCGTTCATGACGGCATCGTACCCGCCGAAGGCACACACCAGCATCAACAATGTGGATTCGGGCAGGTGGAAGTTGGTGAGCAATGCGTCCACCGCGTTGAAGCGATAGCCGGGACGGATGAAAAGCTGGGTCTCCCCCGAAAACGGCAGCAACGAACCGCCCTGTGCGGCGGATTCCAGGCTGCGCACGACAGTGGTTCCGACCGCAATGACCCGTCCGCCGTCGGCCCGCGCCCGCGCGACGGCTTCGCAGACTTCCTCGCTCACCTGCACACGCTCGCGATGCATCTTGTGCCGGTCGAGATCGTCGACCCGGATCGGCTGGAACGTACCGGCGCCGACGTGCAAGGTGACATACGCCGCTCGCGCGCCGACTTCGGCACAGCGCGCGACGATGGCGTCATCGAAATGCAGTCCCGCGGTCGGCGCGGCCACGGCGCCCGATTCGCGCGCGTAGATGGTCTGGTAGCGCGTCGCGTCGTCGGCTTCGGTGGATCGCTCTATATAAGGTGGCAGCGGCATCGAACCGTGCCGTTCGAAAAACCCGAGCGGATCGACGTTGAGTTCCAGTTCGAACAGGTCGTCGCGTCGAGCGACGAACCGCGCTTCGGCGCCGTCCTGCAACAGCACCGGCACTTCGGCGCGCAGCGCCTTGCTCGCATGCACGTGCGCGAGAATGCGTCGACCGTCGAGAATGCGTTCGAGCAGGATTTCCACCTGCCCGCCGGTCGGCTTGACCCCGAAGACGCGCGCCGGGATGACCCGGGTGTCATTGAATATGAGCAGATCGTTGGCCCGCAGCAGCCCCGGGAAGTCGGTGAACTGCAGGTCCTCGCAGCGCGCGTCGCGGGCAAGACGCAGCAGACGGCTGCCGGAGCGCTGCGCGGGCGGGCGCTGGGCAATCAGCTCCGCGGGAAGATCGTAGGCAAAGTCGGCGCGCCGCATGGGGCGCGCACGGTAACAGTCCGGCCGACGGCGCGAAAGTCGGACTACACCGCCTCGTCGCGGGGTTTGCCGATCCGGATTTCGCGACGCATCGCGGGCGCCTCCACCGCTGGTACCGGCGCGATGGCCGGCACCGGGATGAGGACATCCGCAGGCGGTGCGACACGCGAGCCCCGTAGCTGAGCGTCCTCGGGAATGGTCACGTCGAACGTAATGCGTTTCTTCATGCGCAGCACATTGAGCTTGAGCTTCTCGCCCGCTTCGTACGACGTCAGGATCTGCAATGCATGCGACGGACTCGAAGGCACGCGGCCGTCGATGTCGAGAATGACGTCGCCCTCTTCCAGCTTGAGGCGCGTGTCGCTCGGTGCGCGCACGACCAGCAGGCCTTTCTCGGTGCCGAAGTACTGACCGAGCTTCGGCGTCAGCGGGACGAGTTCGGCCTGACCGAAGAGACTGTCGGCGCGCCTGAACGCGAAGGGCGGCCATGCACCCGCGAACCGGCCCGGAGCCATGGGCTCGGCCATCTGGAAATTGAACAGCCTGTTGGACGGCGCTTTCGCCACGACGATCGATGTCGCTGGCTTGCCGTCGCGCAGGTATTTCACCGTGACTTTTTCGTCGGGATTCAATCCGAGCACGGCGGCGCGCACCTTCTCACCCGGCCCCTGATCGCCCGTACGCTTCATGGGCTTGCCGTTGATCTCCATCAGGATGTCGCCCGCACGCAATCCCGCCTCCGCCGCACCGCCGCCCGGACTGACGCTGAGCACTTCGGCGCCGTCGTCACGCGTATCGCCACGTCCAACGGGCACAACGAGACCCAGCACGGCCTTCGGAAACACCCGCGCCAGATGCTTCTCCACATCGCCCGTCTTCGACATGCTGAGGTTCGCGACTTCGCGCGCTGCTTCATCGAGCCGCCGCTGCGCAGCTTCCAGCTTCTGCCGGTTCTCGGCACGCGCCCTGTCGGCCGCATCGTCATCGCTCGCAGCCTGGGCTGCGCAGGCGAGCAGGACGCAGGACACTGCTGCAAGCCATCCGCGCGTCGGCCACACCGCTGTTTTCTTCATGATCGGATCTCCGCAAGTCATGATTCGATTCAGAACGACATCGGCGCGCCCTCCGCGTAGCGCACCTTCACCAGTGAATCCATCAGATCGACCCGCTCGCGCCACAACTGCGTCTCGCGCACGTCGTCGAGATCGGTGTCGTAGGACAGCTGCTGGTCGAGCCATTGCACGCGCGCCTCGATCGTGTCGAGGGTGGCCGCGAGCGCCACTCGCTCCACGACAGGCCGCTCGGGCAGGTACTGCAGCATCTGGTCGAGTTCCTGCGATTGCGCCACCAGTTGCTCGAGCGAAATCGACGCAGGTTTCGCGGGCGCGGACGGCGTCTGCAATTGCACGGCCGGCAACGGCTCGTCAGGCGCACGAACCTCGCGAACGATGAGTCCACTCGCCACCGCCACGACGATCGCCGCCGCAATGGCCCACGACACGCGGCTGCGGCGCTGTATTTCCGGCACGGAAACGCGATCCGCAATCCGCTGCCACGCATCTGCAGGCGGCTCGATAGCCGGCAACGACTGCAATCGCTGCTGCACACGCTCCAGGCGCGCGAGCTCCGCGGAACATTCCGCACACTGTTCGACGTGACGCGCGATCGGCGCATCAACAGGCGCTCCGTCGCGCAGGCTCAGCAGCTGGTGGATAGCGGCGTGCATTGCAGACTCCCGTCCTGCGATTTCGGCAGGCCCGGATCGAGCAGCCCGCGCAGGCGCATGTGAGCGCGGGCGAGCTGCGACTTGGAAAAACCGGTGGATCGTCCGAGCATCCGGGCGATCTCGTGGTGCTTGTAACCTTCGACGTCGTGCAGCAGCACGACCGTGCGTGAGAGCGCCGGCAACGTCGCGAGCGCGCGCTCCAGATCTGCCGCGGCCGCCTGCGCATCCGGTCGCGGCGCCGGATCGATCGGCACGAACGAGTTCGCATCATCTTCGCTGGCATCCGCATCGATCCAGAACAGACTGCGGTGCCACGGCGAGCGCAGATGCATCAGGCACTTGTTGACCGCGATGGTCCGCACCCATCCTGCAAAAGCACCTTCGCCCGTGTAGCTGCCGATGCTGCGCAGGACTTCGACGAACACGTCCTGGAAGATGTCGTCGGCCGTCGCAGCGTTCGGAATCAGACGGCGTATCAGCGAATAGACCGGCCGGCTGCAATGCCTGTAGATGAACTCATGCGCTGCCGCGTCACCATCGACGGCGGCGCGGATCGTCTCCGGCGAAATCTGCGTTCCCTGGAACTGCGTCATCGTGCGCGTATAGATGCGACACGCGAAGAAAAGGTCGCAGCCGCGGCAAAGAAAATTGGCTAGCGCCTTACGGCCTCCTTATACTGCGCCCCGTCGTTGCGGATCGGACCGGCATTCCCCAGCCAAGGTCCCGATTCTCCTGAGGAAACTGCCTGGTTTCCCGACGCGAAGAATGCAGGTTGCACGTGTGCCGGTATGGCGGAACTGGTAGACGCGACGGACTCAAAATCCGTTTCTGGCAACAGAGTGTGGGTTCGATTCCCTCTACCGGCACCAAGCCACCTGCCGCGGACATCCGCAGTCTTCCATCGATGACCCGCACGCACTCGCGTGCATCTTTGTAGATGCGAATCACTCTTATTTGCTAGATTGCGCGCCCCCTGAAACCGGGCGGCCCCGTGGACACGGCCCGGTTCCAGCGTATCTGGCCCATTGCGGAGTGAGATTGCATGCAGATGAAGTCGGTTTTGCTGTCATTCGGCCTGGCATTCGGCGCGAGTTCACTCGCGCTTGCGCAATCCCCCGACGACGATTCACGGAAAACGGATGTACTGCCCAAAGTGCGGGTGGAAGCCACCGAAGACGACGTGAGCGAACCCTACGCCGGCGGACAGGTCGCACGCGGCGCAGAACTCGGTCTGCTGGGCAGCCGCGACATTTTCGAAACACCCTTCAATGTCACGAGCTTCACCGCGCAGGCCATGGCCGATCAGCAGGTCACGCGCGTGGCGGACATCATCAAGCGCGATCCGTCCGTTCAGGTGGTGCACAGCCCGTCGAGTTTCGACCAGGGCTTCCTGATTCGCGGCCTGCGTACGACCGTCGCCAGTTCCAGCTTCGATGGCGGCCCGGGCGTGCTGCCTTCCTATGCCGGCAACTCCTCGGTCGGCATCGAGCGGGTCGAAGTGATCAAGGGCGCAAACACCCTGCTCTCCGGCGTCAGTCTGTCCGGTCTGTCGATCGGCGGCGCGCTGAATCTCGTACCAAAGCGCGCCACCGATACGCCCGTCACTTCGCTGACGACGCAGTACGACTCGCACTCGCAGTACGGAATCTCCGGCGATCTCGGCCGACGCTTCGGCAGCGCCGATCAGTTCGGCATGCGCGTCAATGCCTTCGCCCAGGAAGGCGAGACCGCGATCGATGATGCGAACGAAGATCGTCACACGGTAACCGTCGCGCTCGACTACCGCACCGACCGCGCCCGCCTCTTTCTGGATCTGGGCGAAGACAGCTACGAGACCCGGGGATTGCCGACGGCCGCAGGAATCGACGGCGACTTCCCGCTACCGAAGAATCCCCGTCTCGGCAGCAACTTTGCACAGCCGTTCACGTTCTCCGACCAGCGCCTGCGTTACGTGGTGGCCAGAGGGGAATACGACATCAATGAGCACCTGACGCTGCGCGCTTCGGCGAACCGCGCGCACTCGGAAGCCAGGGCGCTGCTCTCCTTCGGCGTCATCACCGATGCCGACGGCACGCTCGATGAGTACTTCCAGAACTACGTCGCCGTCGACGATACCTACGCATTCACGGCAGGGCTGACCGCACGCTTCACCACCGGGCCGATCGAACACGAACTGGTCTTCAGCGCCGTGCAGGCCAAGGGACGCAACGCCCAGTACGGCATCTACGATGGCGCGGAGGGCAGCGTCGCTCCCGTGCATTCCAACCTGTACGACCCGGCGCGTCCGCCGCCGCCCACCGATCTGTTCTTCATGGACTATGACGACGCGGACGGCCCGCTGAATCAGGGATTCAGGAACGAAAATCCGACGATAGCGCTCGCCGACACGCTCGCGATGCTCGAGGATCGCCTGCAACTCACGCTGGGCGTGCGTCAGCAGCGCATCTCCTGGGGTTACTTCGACGCTTCGCTGGGCGGCGCCTACGTCGAAGCCTACGACGACAAGGCCTACACGCCGGCCGCGGCCGTGCTGTTCAAGCCATACGATCGTGTCTCGATCTACGGCAACTACATCGAATCGCTCGAAAGCGGCCCCAGCGCCCCCGACGAGGCCATCAATCGCGGCGAGATCTTTTCTCCAAGCCGCAACTGGCAGATCGAGACCGGCGTGAAAGTGGACTGGGGGCAGTTCGGCGCCACCGCGGACGTCTTCCAGATCGTCAGACCCAGCGGCCTGCTGGATCCGGTCACGCACGTCTTTTCGGTGAACGGCAAGCAGCGCAACCGCGGCATGGAAGTCAACGTCTTCGGCGAACTCGCCGGCATCGTTCGATTGAATGGCGGCGTGCAGTATCTCGAGCCCAAGCTGATCGATACCCAGGATGGCACGTTCGATGGCAATGAAGCGCCGGGCGTGGCGCGGCTCTCGATCGCACTGTCGGCAGAAGCCGATGTTCCCGCGGTTTCCGGGCTGACGGTGACGGGCGATGTCTCGCGTCGCGGATCGACCTACGTCGACGACGCCAATACGCGCAAGGCGCCTGGGTTCACGCTCGTCGACGTCGGCCTTCGCTACGCGTTCCATCTGTGGGACAGGCCCGCCGTGCTTCGCGGCGGCGTCAACAATGTCTTCAATGAAGACGGCGGGACGCTGGACAACTTCTTTCTCATGACGCCACGAACCTACCAGCTGTCCGCCAGCATGGACTTCTGACGCGCATCCGATCGGCATGACGCGTTCGCTGTGGGTGCTGCTGCATCGATGGGCCGGCCTGTCGATGGCAGCGTTCCTGATCGTGGTCGGATTGAGCGGTGCCGTACTCGCCTTCTATGGCGATCTGGACGGCTACTTCGCCGCTGAGCTGCATCGGCTGCCAGCGGCGAGGCCCGGCGCGGAACCGCTCGATCCGTTTTCGTTGCGGGCGATGGTGGCGGCCAGCCGTCCCGAGGCCGCCATCGATTTCGTGAGCCTCGACCCGCCCGATCCGCGTTCCGCACTTCGCTTCCGCGTCGAGGGCAAGATCGATCCCGCGACCGGCGAGTCTGCGGCCCTGCCGTACACGGAGTTCTACGTGAATCCGATGACGGGGGACGTCACCGGAGACCGACGCTTCGGCGATCTCTCGCAGGGCATGAAGAACCTGATGCCCTTCATCCTGGATCTGCACACTTCGCTGGTGGCGGGCGTCGTCGGACAGTACGCGCTCGGAATCATTGCGCTGCTGTGGACGGTGGATTGTTTCGTCGGCGCGTATCTCACCCTGCCCCGCGCCCGCCCGTTCTTCGGGAAATGGGCAATTGCATGGCAGGTGAAACCCAGGCGGCTCAACTACGACCTGCATCGCGCCGGCGGACTCTGGCTATGGATAGCGCTGTTCGTCTTCGCGTGGTCGAGCGTCTACTTCAACCTGAACTCTCTCTACACCCCAGTCACGCAGTTCCTGTTCGGCATGCGCGACGACGTGTATTCCACCGCGCTGCCGCAGGCTGCGGAGAAGATTCAGCTGGAACCAGGAATCGACTGGCGCGAAGCCCATCGCCTTCTCGAACCGATGGCACTGACCGAGAGCGCGCGACATGGCGTCGAGATACAGCGCGAGAACTGGCTGAGCTATGACCCGCGCACCGTCGCCTACCTCTACTCCGTGATGGTCAACGATGCGCGCGCCGCGACGGGCGAGGACCGCGAACTGATCGTCTCGATGGATGCCAACACGGGACGATTGCACGGCGCGTCGCTGCAGCAAGTCGAAAAGCCGGGCGATGTGATCACGCGCTGGCTCGGCATGCTGCACGTGGCCGGCATCTGGGGCCTGCCCTATCGGATCTTTGTGTTCATCACCGGACTGATGATCGTGGTGCTCAGCGTTACGGGCGTGGTCATCTGGTGGCGAAAGCGCCGGGCCTCCTCTTCCTCTTCTTCCAGGAGACAAGGCGGCAAATCCTGTCCGCAGTTCAATTGCAGATAGGAATGATTTGTATTACCTTTTCGCCGTGTCGTCCCGCAAGTCTTCTCCTCTCTCGCTCGCATTTCAGCTGGCATTCGTGCTGCTGGCTGTGGTCGGCGTGTGCCGTGCGGAACCAACTTTCGCGGATGCGTCCGCACCGGCCACGTTCTCGGCGTTGTTCTCTGTCGATTCGAGGGGTTCGCAGCGCGAGGAAAAGCCGTCTCGCACCGACAAGGTCTGCAAGCAGCGCATCCGCGAGTTCGCCAGCGTGCTCGCAGCGCCCGTCGATGACACACCCGCGCCTGCATCGAACACCTGCGACTGGTCGAACCTCGCAGGCTTCGCGTTCATCGATTCCTGTCTATCGACTCCCCTCGCGGCTCCCGGCTGCGATGTCCGCGTCGATCGCAGCCCCCGCCTGCAGCTGAAGCTGCAGCTCGGCCAGGCTCCTTGACCGCACTTCCGCGCTGATCCAGCACCTCGGACGCATGCCGGCTCGGCCGCGCGTGCCTCCGGTGCGTGCGCTCATCTTTCCCGTTCATCTCCGCCCCTATAAATCGAGGCCATTTGTCATGTCCGCGTTTGTTTCGTTGTGCCAGACCGTCATCCGCAAGCCCGTCCACGCCGCCGTGGTTCTCACACTCGCCGCTGCCGCCGCACGCGCCGAGGATTCCACCATCGTCGAAGAAGTAGTCGTGACCGCCGCCGGCTTCGAACAGAAGATCGTCGATGCGCCCGCGAGCATCAGCGTCGTGTCCGCCGAGGAACTGCATAAGCGTCCCTACATCACGCTGATCGACGCGGTGCGGGACCTGGAAGGCGTGGACGTCGGCGAGACTGCCGACAAGACCGGACAGCGCACCATCAGCATTCGCGGCATGGGTTCGGACTACACGCTGATCCTCATCGACGGCAAGCGCCAGAACAATCATGGCGACATCTACCCCAACAGCTTCGGCGGCAACCAGTTCAATCACATTCCGCCGCTCGACGCGATCGAACGCATCGAGGTGATCCGCGGCCCGGCCTCGACGCTCTATGGCGCCGATGCCCTCGGCGGCGTGATCAACATCATCACGAAGAAGGTGTCCGAGCGCTGGCAGGCTTCGGCAACGGTCGGGCACTCGCTGCAGGAGAACGATGCATTCGGCGCCGATACGACGTACGACCTCACGGTGTCCGGCCCGCTGATCCGCGACGTGCTCGGCCTCTCGCTGCGCGGCTCGCGCTACGAGCGCGATGCCTCGCTGCCCGAGTACGAGATCATCACCGACCCGTCCGGTCAGCCGCACGAACGCGTGCTGGGTTTCGGCGGCGGCGGCAAGACCACCGACAACCTCAACGAATACTACGGCGCGACGCTGAACTGGAAGATCTCGGAACGGCAGGACGTCAGCCTGGATTTCGATACCTCCGAGCAGGTCTACGACAACACGCCGTTCACCAACAATCTCGGCACGACCGCGTACCCGCTCGGCACCGTCGACAACTTGGGCGAACTGTGGCGCGCGCAGCCGCGGGCGGGATATGCATCGGACCAGAAATTCACCCGCGACCAGTGGTCCGTGACTCACCGCGGTGACTGGGGATTCGGCAGCAGCTTCGTTTCGCTCGCGCACATCGACACCGGCAACCACGGGCGCACGCTCCCGCTCACTGCAACCGAACGTCTGCTGCATACGCAGATCTTCCAGGGCACCGGCGCCTACGCCGGCCTGTCGCAGGCACAGCGACGCGCCATCATGGAAGAGACGTTCCTGCCGCGTCCGAAGCGCACGATGGAAAGCACGCAGTACACGCTCGACGCCAAGCTCGACTTCCTGCTGGAAGGGTTCGGCGGACGCCATCACCTGGTGACCGGCGGCCAGTACATCGACGGTGAACTCGAGGACGGCGTGTTCGGCATGGAAGGCGGCAGCGAAGGCGCCGGCACCGTGCAGGAACACCAGATGTACTCGCTGTTCGTGGAAGACAACTGGACGCCGGTCGATCCGCTCACCGTCACCGCCGGCGTTCGCTATGACGATCACAAAGTGTTCGGCGACCATGTGAGCCCGCGCGTCTACGCGGTCTACACCATCAACCCGAACTGGAGCATCAAGGGCGGCGTTGCCAGCGGCTTCAAGACGCCGAAGACCACGGACCTGTACAACGGCATCACCGGATTCGGCGCCCAGGGCACCTCACCCTTCGTGGGCAATCCGGACCTCGTGCCCGAAACGAGCGTGAACACGGAAGTGGCGCTCTACTGGACCGCCGACGGCGGCGTACACAATTTCAACGTCACGTACTTCCGCAACGACTTCAAGGACAAGATCGCGCGCGGCGAAACGAATCAGAGCTGCGAGGCGACCGGCGGCGTGCGTCCCTGCGCCAACCTGGGCGCCTACGGCGACCTCGGCTACACGACCTACGCGCAGAACATCAACATCGACGAAGCCGAGATCCGCGGCGTCGAAGTGGCCGGCCGCTACCGGATTCTCGACCCGCTGTCGCTGCGCGCCAACTACACCTACACCGACAGCGAACAGACCAGCGGACCGCAGACCGGTCTGCCTCTGACCAACACCGCCAAGCACATGGGGAACGCGACGCTGGACTGGTCGATCACCGCCGCCTTCAGCACGCAACTGATCTGGGAGGCACGATCGAAGCGCTACCGGGGCAGCGTGGACAGCGAGGGCAATCCGCTTTACTACAAGGACTACGAAGTTCTTCACCTGGGCGCGCAGTACCGCTTCAGCGATCACGTCTCGGTGAACGCGCGCGTCAACAACCTGCTCGATGAAGACTTCACCTCATTCCAGACCACCTGGACGGAGAGTGGCAACGGCATCTGGGCCCCCACATTCCTCGACGACTACAACAACAAGGACAAGGCGCGGAACTACTGGTTGAGCCTGAGCCTGGCGTTCTGAGCCGTGCCACACCGGTGACCGTCCTGATCGGGCTGCATGTTTTCCGGCTAGAATGCCGGCGGTCACCGGTGTGAGGCACAACCATGGTATCGATCAAGGATGTCGCGAAAATCGCTGGCGTTTCGATCGCCACCGTTTCGCGCACGATCAACAACAAGGATCGGGTCAACGAAGAAACCCGCGAACGTGTGCGCCGCGCCATCGAGTCGACGGGTTTCTCGCCGAACACGCTGGCGCAGAATTTCCGGCGCGGCCGCACCAACTTCATCATGGTGGTGCTGCCCTCCATCGGCGATCCCTTCTTCGCCGGCGTGGTCAAGGGCATCCAGTCGATCGCGCAGCAGAAGGGCTACAACGTGCTCTTCAGCGAGACCAAGATGAACTCCGACGAGTTCACCAGCATGCTCGTGTCCCGCCAGGCCGACGGCTTGATCCTGCTGGCCACGGTGCCGCCGGCCGGTGTCGAGATCCTGAGCCGCGAACGCCATCGCGCCCTGCCGATCGTCATCGCCTGCGAAGCGATTCAGCCGGAGATGCGTCATCTGCCGAGCGTTCACATCGACAACGTCGCCGCCGCCAAGGAGGCGACGCGCTTCCTCATCTCGCACGGCCACGAGCGCATTGCATTCATCTCGGGCACGAACACGTCGCTGCTGACGAAGGACCGCGAGGCCGGCTATCGCGCTGCCATGAAGGCCGCGAAGCTGCCGATCCAGGACGGCTGGGTGCTCGAAGGCAAGCTGACGATCGACGGCGCGATCAAGGCAACCCGCAACCTCCTGCATCACGCCTCGAAGCCGACCGCCATCCTGTGCGCCAACGACGACATGGCGATCGGCGCATTGCACGAGATCCGCTCGACCGGCCTGTCGGTACCGGACGATATATCCGTCGTCGGCTTCGACGACATCCGCTATTCGCAGGTCGTCAATCCACCGCTCACCACCGTGCGACAGCCCGCCGAAGAGATCGGCGAGAAGGCGATGTATCGCATCTGTCACGCCATCGAAGAAGGCGTGACACTGACCGCCGAACCTGAACTGGTGCCGCACGAACTGGTCATTCGTCGTTCGGTGGCGCGGCGTAATTGACCTTCTTGCTTGTGCTTGCTGTGGGGCCGGCTTCAGCCGGCCTGCTGAGGAGTCAGGCTGAAGCCTGACCTACAGGAAGAATCCCCCCTACCGCAGCAGATACTGATTCAGCAGATTCTCGTACCGCTCCTGCTTGCCGCTCGTCAGCGCAGGCTCGCCGTGCTCGGCGGCCAGATTGCGCAGCGCTTCCAGGCTCAGCTCGCCGCGCTCGAACGCCACTCCCGCCACCGAATCGAAGCTCGCATAACGTTGCCTGCGATCCGCGGCCAGCGGCGATTTCGTCAGCAATGCGTGCGCCACTTCCAGTCCGCGCGCAAATCCATCCATGCCGCCGATGTGGCCGATGAACAGATCCTCCATGTCGACGGACTCGCGCCGCGCCTTGGCATCGAAGTTCAATCCGCCTGGCGCCAGGCCGCCCTGCTCCAGCACGACGAGCATCGCGGTCGTCGTGTCGTAGAGATCGACCGGAAACTGGTCCGTATCCCAGCCGTTCTGCACATCGCCGCGATTGGCGTCGATGCTGCCGAGCAGCCGCGCGTTGGCGCTGACCTGCAGTTCATGCGCGAAGGTGTGACCCGCCAGCGTCGCGTGATTCGCTTCGATGTTGAGGCTGAAGTCGCTGTCGAGTCCGTACTGGCGCAGAAAGCCGATGACGCTGGCCGCATCGAAGTCGTACTGATGCTTCATCGGCTCCATGGGCTTCGGCTCGATCAGGAAGCGTCCCTTGAAACCGATGCGCCGGCCGTAGTCGCGCGCGGCTGCCAGGAATTTCGCCATGTGATCGAGTTCGCGCGCAGTGTCCGTGTTCAGGAGCGTCGAGTAACCCTCGCGCCCGCCCCAGAACACATAGTTCTCGCCGCCGAGCGCCACGGTGGCATCGAGCGCGGCCTTCACTTGCGCAGCAGCGTGGGTCAGCACGGCGAAGTCCGGATTCGTGGCAGCACCGCACATGTAGCGCGGATGCGAGAACAGGTTGGCAGTGCCCCAGAGCAGGCGCACACCGGTCTGCTGCTGCAGACGCGCGGCGCGTTCCACCATCCTGGCGAGATTGCGCTCCGAGTCCGCGACCGTTTCGCCGGCGGGCGCCATGTCGCGATCGTGAAAGCAGTAGTAAGGCACGCCCAGCTTGGTGAACATCTCGAACGCCGCGTCCATGCGCAGCGTCGCCGCGTCCATCGGATCGACAGCGCGATCCCAGCCGAAGACGCGCGTGCCCACGCCGAATGGATCGGCGCCCGCGCCCGTGAAGGTGTGCCAGTAGCACACGGCGAAGCGCAGATGCTCGCGCATGGTCCGATCGCCGATGCGGCGGTCGGCGTCGTAGTACTTGAAGGCCAGCGGGTTGTCGGACTGCGGCCCCTCGAAGGGAATGCGGCCGATCCCCGGGAAGAACTCGATGTCGCCGCAGTAGTAGTCAGCGCTCATGGGCTACGCTCCTGTTGAATGTAGTAGGGACGCAGCCGTGCCAGATGATCCTGGTAGCTGCCGTAGAAACCTTCGTAGCGGCGCACGTTCTCGGCGTTGGGTTCGCAGCACAGCTCGTCGTCGACGGCCAGATGTTCGTCGACGAGATCCGCGAGCGACCCGGCGCTGCCACGCGCCTGCACAGAGGCATTCGCCGCCTGCAATGCCGCGCCGAGTGCGGCGCTCTCGCGATCACGCAGGCCGACGACGGGAATCGCAAAGACATCCGCGATCATCTGTCGCCACACTGCGCTCGCCGCGCCGCCACCGGTCACGCACACCGCATCGAAGCGCAGATCGAGCTCGCGGAAAATGTCGAGACCATGGCGCAGCGCGAAGGTCGCGCCTTCCATCGCGGAGCGCAGCAGGTTCGCGGGTGTCGCGTTATGAACGTCGAGTCCGATCATCGCGGCCTTGGCGCGCGGCAGGTTCGGCGTACGTTCGCCGTTGTAGAACGGCAGCGTGACGATGCCGCCGGCGCCGGCGGCGGTATCGCCGAGCAGCCGATCCGCATCGGCGACAGCGATGCCGGCGAGCTTGCGAATCTGTTCCGTCGCCACCGTGCAGTTCATCGTGCAGATGAGCGGCAGCCAGCCGTCCGTCGATGAACAGAACGCGGCGACACGGCCCTGGGGATCGACGATCGGGCGCGACGAATACGCAAACAACGTTCCCGACGTTCCGAGGCTGACGGTCAGCCGACCCTCGCGAATCGCACGGGTGCCGATCGCCGCCATCATGTTGTCGCCGCCGCCGACGGACACCACCGCTGTGCGCGGCAGATCCAGTTCATCGGCAATGTTCGCCGCCAGCGGCACCACCTTGCTGCTATCCAGGATCTCCGGCAGGCACGCCGAGAGATCGCGCTGCGCATCGATGGCGGCAAGCATCGGCGCGCTCCACTGCCGCGAGCGGACGTCGAACCATCCGGTGCCGGACGCGTCGCCGCATTCCGTGAAGCGTTCGCCGGTGAGAAAGAAATTGATGTAGTCGTGCGGCAGCAGGATCGTTGCGAGCCGCGCGTAGGCTTCGGGCTCGGACCGCGCGAGCCATCGAACCTTGGATGCGGTGTAGCCCGGCAGGATGGGATTGCCGGCGATCTCGATGCAGCGCCGTTCGCCGCCGGCGCGCGCGGTGATCTCTTCGCACTCGGCGACCGTCGAGGTGTCGCACCACAGTTTGACGGCGCTCAGTACCCTGCCCTCCCGGTCCAGCGGCACGAACCCATGCTGCTGACCGGAGACGCCCAGCGCGATCGCTTGTCGCCGCAGTGCCGGATCGATCGCAGCGATGCACGAGCGCAGCGCCTCGATCCACCACGCCGCCAGTTGCTCGCGACTGCCGTCATCGCGGCTGATCAATGCGAGCGGCGCGGCGGCCTGGCCGACCGTCGCGCGACGCTCGAGGTCATAGGCGACGACCTTGACTCCCTGGGTACCCAGGTCGATGCCCAGCGCTATCGCCATGTTTTGCCTGTCGCTTCGTGTAAACGATTTTACATCGTACTCCGGTCGAGGCCGCAATGTCCAAGCTCGCAGCGGACGTTCGAGGATCGGTTCGATGGCGGCAAAAACGCCGGGCGATACCGGCTTCCAGGGGCCGTGCCTGGCCATTCTTCCCCGGCTGCGCGGCAAGCTCATCCCTCCCTTCTGCCACGACCGACAGCGTTGACCTTGGAAACGTTTACACACATACTCGACTGAACTCCCGCGATGGCGTAATCGTGATCCGCAATCCCATCCTTACCGGCTTCAATCCCGATCCGTCGATCTGTCGCGTCGGCGACGACTACTACATCGCAACCTCGACATTCGAGTGGTACCCGGGCGTCCAGATTCATCACTCGCGCAATCTCACCGACTGGGAACTGATCGCCCGGCCGCTCGACCGCGCCGACCTGCTCGACATGCGCGGCGAACCCGATTCCTGCGGCGTGTGGGCGCCGTGCCTCACCTGGCACGACGGCCTGTTCCATCTGGTCTTCACGGACGTGAAGCGCTTCGACGGCAACTTCAAGGACACGCACAACTACCTGACCACATCGCCGCGCATCGACGGCGCGTGGTCGACGCCCGTGTATCTCAACAGCAGCGGCTTCGATCCTTCGCTGTTTCATGACATCGACGGGCGCAAGTGGCTCGTCAACATGGTCTGGGATCATCGCCCCGATCGCAGCCGCTTCGGCGGCATCGTGCTGCAGGAATTCTCGGTGCGCGAGCAGCGACTGGTCGGCCCCGTGCACCGGATATTTTCAGGCAGCGAACTGGGTCTCACCGAAGGACCGCATCTCTATCGCTTCGGCGACTACTACTACCTGCTCACCGCCGAAGGCGGCACCGGCTACGACCACGCCGTCACGCTGGCGCGATCGAAGTCATTGCTGGGGCCTTATGAGGTGCATCCGGAGCGGCACATCGTCACGGCACGCAATCGTCCCGATGACGAGCTGCAGCGCGTGGGCCATGGCGACATCGTCCAGGCGGCGGACGGCTCCTTTTACATGACTCACCTGTGCAGCCGCCCCTTGCGCTCGATCCGCCGCAGTCCGCTGGGCCGCGAGACGGCGCTGCGCAAACTGACTCTCGACAGTGATGGCTGGTTTCGCCTCGCCGTCGAGTCTGCATCGCCGCCGCCATCCGCGAAACCAACGTACGAACGCGAGTACCGCTTCGATGCCGAGGGTTTGCCGAACGACTTCCAGTGGCTGCGCAGTCCCGAGCCGCAGGCACTGTTCTCTCTCAGCGAGCATCCCGGCCACCTGCGGCTCTACGGTCGCGAGTCCGTGGGCAGTCCGTTTCATCAGGCGCTCGTGGCGCGTCGCCAGACGCATTTCTGTTTCGAGGCGACGACCGAACTGGAATACGAGCCCGACAACTTCCAGCAGGCGGCGGGACTCATCTGCTACTACAACGCGCACAAGTTCCACTACCTGTACGTGAGCTGGGACGAACGCATCGGCAAGCACATCGGCATCATGAGCTGCGAAGCGGATCAGTCGCTCGCCTGCACCTTCCCGATCGCTGATGCGCTGATCCCCGTGCAGCCCGGCGCACCGGTGCGGCTGCGCGTGCAGGTGCGCGAGCATGAACTGCTGTTCTCCTGGGCACGCGGCGACGATCGCTGGCACACGATCCCGGTGATTCTCGATGCGAGCCTGCTGTCGGACGAAGCCGGCAAGGGAGACAGCGCCAACTTCACTGGCGCCTTCGTCGGCATGTGCTGCCAGGATCTCACCGGCACGCGGCGCTCGGCGGACTTCCGGCGCTTCGCCTACCGGGAGCGGAAGTTCAGCGAGACGTTCGATGTGTCGCGGCCGTTGGTGGCGGATACGGTTGCCTGATTCCTGCGCCCTCCTCCGACTGTGGGGCCGGCTTCAGCCGGCCTCTTTTCTGAAGTCAGGCTAAAGCCTGACCTACAGAAACCCCCATCCTGTTCAGCCTCATCTCAATTGTTGCAATCCCTGGTTCCCCGACGTCGCCGTCACCGTCGTCATGGGCGAAATGTATTGCCCGCCATTGCCGGCCGAGTGCTGGATCTTGATCTGGATCGGATAGCTGCTGCCGACGACGATCGACTGTTCCGTGATCGTGCGCTGCCAGCGGTTGCCGACCTTCGTGCCCGACACACAGTGCTCGCCCAGGCACAGATAGTTCCAGCCGCCGCTCCAGCCCGCATCGTTGAAGTACAACGTCGCGACGCCGCCAGTCACCTCGATGCCCTGCGCGCTTCCTCCGCCGCCGGATGCATTGGTCGTGACACCGAGCGCTGAACTCTGCGCAGAGCAGTTGCCGGCGGCATCGCAGGCACGCACTGAATAGCTGTAAGTGGTGCCCGCCGCGAGACCCGTATCCGTAAACGTCGTGACCGTCGGCGAGGCGATCCGCACGCCGGCGCGGTAGACCTCGTACTTCGTGACGGCGACGTTGTCGGTCGCTGCATTCCAGGCCAGCGCGATGCTGCTGGTCGTCGTTGACGTGGTGCGCAGGCCAGTGGGAACCGTCGGCGACGTGGTATCGGTTCCACCGCCGCCGCCTGCACCCGTTGCCACCACGGTCGTCATCGGCGAGATGTATTGCCCGCCGCTGCTCGACGCATTCTGGATCTTGATCTGGATGGCGTAGCTGGCGCCGATCGCGATGGTCTGCTCCGTGATCGTCCGCTGCCAGCGGCCGCCGACTTTCGTGCCCGACACGCAGTGCTCGCCGAGGCACAGATAATTCCAGCCGCCGCTCCATCCGGCATCGTTGAAATACAGCGTCGCGATACCACCGCTTACTTCGATGCCTTGCGCGGCCGACGAGCCCTGCTGGGTGGTTGCGATCAGCGGCGTACTCTGCGCAGAGCAGTTGCCGGCAGCGTCGCAGGCGCGAACGGTGAAGGTATACGTCGTCGACGCACTCAATCCTGTCGCGACGTAGTTCGTCGCCAGCGGCGAACCCACGAGCACGCCGTTGTGATAGACGTCGTAACGCGCGATGCCGACGTTGTCGCTCGATGCACTCCAGGCGAATGCGATCTGGCTGCTCGTCGTCGACGTCACCTGGAGATTGGCGGGCACCGTCGGCGCCTGCGTGTCGCCACTGCCGCCCGAGCCGAAGCCGAGCGTCGCGAACAGCGAACTGCTGCCGGCTAACCAGCCATTGCCGGAAATCTGCGCCAGCCATTGCGTGCGTATCAGACTCTGTGCCTGTACGCGCGAATCGCCCCAGTAACCTTCCACGGGTCCGATGCCGTCGGTCGGATTCCATTTCCACTGGCTATCCCAGTCGGCATTGATGTAAGCGAGTCCGCGCACCACGTCCGCGTTCGTATCGATGATCGAGAACAGCGTGGCAAACCATTCGTTCCATATCTGTTGCGCGGAGCGGCTCTGCTTGTTCGAGCCGAACGCGCCGTCCGCGCTGTAGGTGAGAGCGCCGATGTCGTAGCGCTGCGGCGCGGCTTCCGCGATCAGCAACGGCTTCGCGCGCGTGCGCGCTAGCGCGATCATGTCGTTGACGTCGACCCAGCTGCAGTCCTGCGGCGTGAAGTAGGACAGGCCCATCCAGTCGACATACTGATCGCCCGGATACCAGTCCAGCGTCTGCTGCACACTGATGCCGTCCGCGCAGTACGTCGCCGTCTGCCAGATCATGGCGATGTGATTCTGCGCGTTCAGCGCGCGAATGCGGTTCCACACCTTGATCCACCCGGCCTTGAAGTCCGCCGGCGGATGCGCGTTCCAGGTGCCTTCGACTTCGTAGCCCCAGCGCAGCAGCACTGGCCGGTTCCAGCTCTTCACGGTGTTGATCAGCGTATCGAGATTGGCGTCGTACGCGCCGTTCGCGAACGCCGTGGCGTGACCGTTCAGTGCAATGCCCAGCACCACCACGCTGTTCGGATACGTGCTCGCCAGGTTCGCTGCATTGTTGATCCCTGCGCCCCAATCGGCATTGGTCGTGAGACCGGCGAGCGTGTCGATGCCGGTATAGCCGGTCACGCCGGCGGGCACGACACCGACGCTGCTCACATAGTTCGCGATGCTGCCCGTGTCCTGACCGATGATCAGCAGCCGCTGACCTGCAGGAGGCTGGAACACCGCGGCCGTCGTCATCGCCGGCAGCACACAGCAACTCAGGGAGACGATCAGTCGGCAGAGAATGGCAATCGCACGCATGGCAGTTCCCTCGCGATGGGAAGCGGCAGAGCCCGGTGGCCCTGCCGCTTCGGAAGACTTACAGCGATTCGACGAACTTGACGATGTTGGCCCGATCCGTTGCGCTGAGCGCGTTGTACTGCGCTCTCGACGTCGCCGCGGCGCCATCATGTTTCTGGACCGCCGCGTCCACAGAAGTCGCCGAGCCATCGTGCATGAAGCGCAGCGCGCGGCCGTTCCTCTGCAGCAACGCGATGTTGTGACCGAGCCCCCACAGCGGCGCGGTGCGGAAGCTGCCGCCGTTCACGTTCCACGTCTTCATGTCGGTGTAGGGCCGGATTTCCAGATTGCGCAGATGCGTCGGCGCCGAACTGCTCGTGTACTGAACCGGCGTGTGGCAGCTCGCGCAGCCCACCTGCCCGAACAGCACATCGCCCTGCGCGACGCCCGGCTGGTCGTACGCACCCGGATCGCGGTTGGGCACGGTGAGCAGCTCGATGTAGGACGTCATCAAGTCGACCGCGCGCACCGGCACTGCCGACACCTGCACGTGATGATCGTCGACCAGCGCGTTCTCCACCTGCTGGCGCAAGGTCGTCGCCGAACCGTCCCAGGTGAAACCGGCCTGACGTCCCACCATGACATCGAGCAGCTTCACGCCGTACACCGGCGGCGGCAGACGCGGACCCTTGGCGGTCTGGATGACTTCCGATCCGCGACCATCCCGGAAATGACACGACCCGCAGCTGCGATCGCCGATGCGCACGTCCGGATCGTCGAACAGCGACGAGCCGCGCTTGTTCGGATCGATACCGTGGAAGATGTGATGACCGACCAGGAAATCGTCGATCAGGTCTTCCGTGTGCACGGTGACCATCGGTTGAGTGAACACGGCGTTGTGTTCCAGCGCACTGTAGGCGCCGGTGTCCGACACCCACATGGTCGTGCCCGCCTTGCCGGCCGACTTCAGACGCGGATCGCCGTAGCTGCCCCAGCCGTAACCGACCGTGTAGTACATGAAGTCGTTGTAGGTCTGCGCGCTTTCGCGGCCCGCAATCGCAGTGATCTCGAACTGGATCACCTGGCCGTAGCTGTAGATCCCGCCGAAGCCGGGGTTCTGTTCGACCGCGAAGAAGTTCTGGCCATTGACCGCACCGGCATCGTTGCGCAGCGACTCCACCCGCAGCACGCTGCCGGAAATCGCGTAGTTCAATTGCACATTGCCCGGCGAGTCATTGACCCACAGCGTGTAACGATCCAGATCGCGGATGCGGATGGCATTGCTCTGGTTGTCGATCACCGCGGCGGTGATGCCGTCGTGCGAGATCGGATGGCGCGGACGCATCCAGTTCGCCGAGCCATCGACGAACGGTGTGTACGCAGCAGGATTCACGCGTGCGCCCGCGGTGGTGAACAACGCGGTGTAGATCCAGCGCGAAGAGAGCGTGTTGTTGAGCGGGTTCGGATGCTGGTAGCGGAAGAAGTACGTGTACGTCCCTGTGCACGGAATGGTCGCGGTGCCATTCACCACCGACACTTTCTGGAAGGTCGCATTGCCGTTCGTCGAGCAATGCATCTCGAGCCCGGAGTCGCCCGGCGTACGGACCGAGCCGGCGACGCCCGTCACGTTCTGCGGTCCCCAGCGCCAGGTCAGCGTGCTGCCGTTGATGTCGAACGCGAATCCATGCGACGTCGGCGCAACGCCGTTGATGGGTGTCGGCAAGGCGGCCGGCGGATTCGCGCGCGGCGGCGGTCCGACGTTGTGATCCGAGTACGAGTTGGACGTCGTGTCGACATTGATCGGCACGACCGGCGTCGTGACATTCAGCACTGCCGATTGCGCCGAGCAATTGCTGGAGTCGTCACAGGCGCGCACGCGGAAGGCGTACGTCACTCCGGAACTGAGGCCGGCGATCGTCGCCGTCGTGCCCGTCGGCGAAGCAGCCAGCGTTCCATTGCGATAGACGTCGTACTTCGCGACCACGCCGCCGAGGTCGGTCGAGGCCGTCCAGGCGAGCGCGACGGACGTCGGATTCACCGCCGTCGTCTGCAGTCCCGCCGGCACCGAGGGCGCCGTGACGTCCGGCACGAACACCGGCGTCGTCACGCTCACTGGCGCACTCTGTGCGGAGCAGTTGCCGGCCGCATCGCACGCGCGAACGCGATAGGTGTAGGCGGTCTGCTCGTTGAGTCCGGTGTTGACGAAGGAATTCGTCGTCGGCGACCCGACGGCCGTCGCACCGCCGTTGCGATACACGTCGTACTTCGCGACGCCCTTGTCGTCGGTCGACGCCGTCCAGGTGAGCTGCACGGCGTGTCCGTTCTGCGCGGTCGCCTGCAATCCCGTGGGCACGCTCGGCGCCGTGACATCGGGAGACGCACAGGAACTGGCGATCGATGCGCCGCCGGCAACATAGGTGATGGGCTGCGCACCGGTGAGGCACTGGCCCACGGTGTTGTCCTGCACCTTGAATTCGATGGAGTAGCTCGCGCCCGCCGTCACGGTAACGGATCGTTCGAAGCGTCCGTTGCTCCGCGTTCCAGGCGAACACGCGCCGTTGAGGCACAGGTAGTTGAACGACGCGGTCCAGCCTTCGTCGACGTGATACAGCTTGCCTGCGCCGTCGATACCGAACTGCCCTGCTCCGCCGCCACCGCCCGGCGGCGTCGATGCGCTGGTCGTGCCGGACACCGGCGATGACTGCGCCGAACATTCATTGGCTGCGTTGCAGGCACGCACCGTGTAGCTGTAGGTCGTGCTTGCGGCAAGGCTCGTGTTCACGAGCGAAGTGCCGCTCGGCGATGCGACGAGCGAGCCGCCGCGATAGACGTCGTAGCGCGTTGCGCCGCCCGATGCGGTCCAGCTCACGGTCAGGCTGGACGAGGTGGCCGATCCGCCCGGGAGCCCCGCCGCCGCGGCGGGAGCGCCCCCACCCCCGCCGCCTCCCGCCGCTGTCGCCGTCACGCTGTACATCGGCGAGATGTATTGGCCGGTGCCGTTGTTCTGGATCTTGATCTGGATCTGGTAGGTGTTGCCGACAGTGATCGACTGTTCGGTGATCGTGCGCTGCCAGCGCGTGCCGACCTTGCTGCCGGCGATGCACGACTCGCCGAGGCACAGGTAATTCCAGCTGCCTGTCCAGCCGCCATCATCGAACCAGAGCGTGGCCGTGCTGCCATTCTTCTCGATGCCCTGCGCGGCCATCGCGGCCGCCGGTGCAAATAGAAACAGTGCGCAAACGGCTTTGAGAATGAACCCGCAACGAAGCGACGCGCCGGCGCCGCAAAGGTGATCGACGAGCTTCATGCCAGCATCCCCCGAATGGCGGGACTGCCGCGTTGCAATCCCGTGCGTTGTTGGTAAACGTTTACAGCGCGCTGTGTAAACGTTTCCTCAGAGCATGTCAACCGGGAGTCGCCGAAGAGATGTCAACGGTTGACAGCTCAATGTCGCCAACCCAGGGCACTGCATCAGGTGCGGATTGCCGCTGTCTTTCTTCCTGTGGGGCCGGCTTCAGCCGGCCTTTTTTTCGGAAGTCAGGCTGTGACCCAAGGAAATCCCCGCGGGAAAGCCTGACCTACAGCAGAATAGACACCAATGCAGTGCCCTTGGGACTAAACCGTTTCCTCGACGACGGCTTCGGCGGCGCGGCGCTTCACGATCTGCGGACGGCGCGGGCCGGTCGATCCCCGCCTGACGATCTCGAACGGCAGGATGCTCTCGCCCGCCGCTGCCGCGGGATTCACCGCCATGTCGAGCGCCCGCGCAGCCATGGCGGCCAGCGGTATGCGTACCGTGGTGAGTTCCGGCGAACAGCGCAGTGCGATGGCGTGATCGCCGAAACCTGCCACCGAAAGCTGTGCCGGCACATCGATGCCGCGGCGCTGGGCCGCGAGCATGGCGGCCGCGGCCAGAAGATCGTGACTGCACACGAACGCGGTAATGCGCGGATGCGCACCGAGAAGCCGGTCGCAGGCCTGCATCCCGGCGTGAAATGATCTGGCCACCGAATCGGCGACGACGCCCTGCACTTGCGCATGACCGGCAATCGCCGCCTCGAATCCGCGGCGCCGTGCGTCGTCGGCGCGGCCGGCCGCAGCGGCGTCGATGAAAGCGAGTACATGATGTCCCTGGGAAACGAGCTCATTCGTGATTGCACAGGCCGCCGCGAATTCGTCGATGCGGACGCACGGCGAGCATGCCGCCGTTTCGACGGCGATCCTCACGAGCGGTATTTCGACCTGCTGCAGCAGTGCCTCGGACCGGCTGCTCAGCGGCGACACCACGATCGCAGCACGCAGGCTGTTGCACAGACTGCGCAGACGCGCCGCGCCGGCGATCAATTCGACTTCACATGGCACGATGCGCACGCCGAGCCGCTGCGCGGCGCGTTGCGTGGCAATCAGGACGGGACCGAGTTCGTGCGCCATTTCCGGCCCGTACAGCACACCGATGCTCGGCGTTGCGCCCCTGACGAGCTGGCGCGCGGACAGATTCGGCACGTAGCCCAGGATCCTGGCCTTCTCCATGACCAGGGCGCGGGTCGCCGGCGAGGCGCTGCCGGTGCCGCTCATCACCCGCGACACGGTCATCTTCGAGACCTGGGCAAGCCGGGCGATGTCCACGATGGTCGCGACCGAACTGGTGCGGCGTTTGCGTCGGCTCACGACCCCTCCTCCACCCGCAAGTTGAGGCGATTTGCCCGTGCGTGGCACTTGCCGGCAGGCTGCATTATGGCCCAGAATGAAAACGTTTACTCCAATTCAAAGTCAACACAGGCAGTCGGGGGGATGGTGAAACTGGCATCCGCTGCGTTCATCGGGGCGCTCGGCGTAGGCATCGCATGCAGCGCGGCGTCCGAGCCGCAAACCCGCTTCGCACCGCCGGCCGACCGTACGCTGCTCATCGTCGGCCAGGAGCTGGGTTCGGTTGCCGACTACGTGCAGCACTGCACGCAATGTCCAGCGCCGGCGGGCGTCACCACCTATCTCGGCTTCTACGATCTGCTGAGTGCAGCCGACGGTTTCGGCGGACTGGGCGAGGATGCCGCCGGACACTCTGCGCCCGACGCCGACTGGGGTGCCGGCGCCACCAGCGCGGCTCGCATGCTCGCGCAGTTTCCGGATGCCGCGCTGGTCCTCGGACTCGACATCTCCAACGGACGTCGCAAGGACGGACTCGCGCAGATCGGCCACGGCCTGCACGACGACAAGATCGAACGGCTCGCGACCTTCCTGCGTGCCGCGCAACGGCCGGTGTTCCTGCGCATCGGCTACGAATTCGACGGCATGTGGAACCAGGGCTACGAAGTGCGCGCCACCTACATCGCCGCCTATCGACGCATCGTCGATGGCCTGCGCGCGCGCCAGGCAAACAACGTCGCCTTCGTCTGGCAGGCCTCGGCCTCGCCCATCGACGACGTGCTGGAACACGGCAAGCGCGAGAAGCTGCGCGACTGGTATCCCGGCGCGGCTTATGTGGACTGGGTGGGCCTGTCCTGGTTTCTAAGGCCCAAGGCTCAGCCGGGTGCGACGCGCACGCGCGTGCCCGACCAGCTCGAACTCGCGCAGGAAGTGCTGGAATTCGCCCGCGCCGCAGGCAAGCGCGTGATGATCGCGGAGTCGACGCCGCAGGGATACGACCTCTCCACGCTGACGCGCTCGAACATCTCGCCCATCTGGGACGGCGCGCCGCACGCCGACACCGTGAAGCGCAGCGCCGATGAAATCTGGGCCGAGTGGTACGAACCGCTGCTCTCCTTCATCGATGCGAACCGCGCGCTGATCGGCGCCTTCGCCTACATCAATGCGCGCTGGGACGATCAGCCGATGTGGGCGGCGCCCTATGCCAGCGGCTACTGGGGCGATTCGCGCATCCAGGCCAATCCGCGCATCCAGGAACTGTGGTTGACCGAAGTGCGCCGCGCCCCGTGGCTGCACGGCGGCCCGGCACTGTTCACCACGCTCACTGCTTCGCAAGGACAACGATGACTCACGCTGCCGATGCCGCTTCCCGCGACGCCGCCCGCCGCACGATCGTGCTTGCCACCATCGTCGCGCTCGGCGGATTTCTCTTCGGCCTCGACGCATCGGTCATCTCGGGGGTCATCGGCTTCATCACACCGGAGTTCGGTCTGAATGAATGGCAGATCGGACTGGTCGTCGGCGCGCCGACCCTGGCCGGCATCGCCTCCTCCGTCGGCAGCGGACTGTTGAGCGACTACGTCGGCCGCAAGAAAGTGCTGATCGCGCTGGCTGCCCTGTACACGCTCTCGTCCGCGGCAGCGGCCATCGCGCCCAACTATGAAACGCTGGTGGCCGCGCGCTTCATCGGCGGCTTCGCCTTCGCCTCGCTCGGTATCGCGCCGATGTACATCGCCGAGATCGCACCGGCGGAGCGACGCGGCCTGCTGGTGTCCTTCAACCAGTTCAACATCATGATCGGCTTCTCGGCGGCCTACTTCGCCAACTACTTCCTGCTGCACGCGAGCCAGGGCGATGCGCAGTGGGTCCAGGCACTCGGCATCGACCGCTACACCTGGCGCTGGATGCTCGGCATCGGCGCACTGCCCGCGGCGATCTGGCTGGTGCTGCTGCTCGGCATTCCGGAAAGCCCGCGCTGGCTCGCCGTCAAAGGCCGGCTGGCGGAGGCGCGCGCGGTGCTGGCGCGCATTCGCGTAGCGTCGCAGGTCGATGCCGCGCTGGAAGAAATCCGCAGCACCACGAGCGAAGCGGCTGGCTCGCTGGCCTCGCGGCTGCGCCAGCTCTTCAAGCCCGCCATGAAACTGCCGCTGGCAATCGGACTGATCATCGGCATCGCCCAGCAGGTCACGGGCATCAACGCCGTCTATTTCTATGCGCCGAGCATTTTCGAACAGACCGGCGTCGGCACCAACGCGGCCTTCGCGCAGGCCATCCTGATCGGCATCATCAACATCATCTTCACCGTGATCGCCATGGTGCTGATCGACCGTCTCGGCCGCAAACCGCTGCTGCTGCTCGGCCTCGCCGGCGTCATCGTCAGCACCTCGTTGTGCAGCTACGGATTCAATCAGGCGCGCTACCAGCTCACGACGGAATCCGTCGCGAGTCTGCCTGCCGACATCGATCGCGAGCGGCTCGCGGCCGTCGTGAACGTCGAATACGCCAATGACCTCGCCTTCAGGGAAGCCGTGGGCAATGCGATCGGCCAGACCGCGCTCCGCAAGCACGAGGCGCAACTGATCCAGGCGTCCGTGCACATCAATCCCCACCTGGTGCTCGCCGGCATCCTCGGCTTCGTCGCGTCCTTCGCACTCTCGCTCGGTCCGGTGATGTGGGTGCTGTTCTCGGAGATATTCCCGAACCGCATCCGCGGCATCGCCATGGCCTTCGTCGGCTTCTTCAACAGCATCGCCAGCTTCGCGGTGCAGTTCCTGTTTCCCTGGGAACTCACCAACCTCGGCAATGCCTGGACCTTTTCCATCTATGCGATTCTCGGCGCGGTGAGTCTGATCCTGATGGCCTGGCTGCTGCCGGAAACGCGCGGCCGGACGCTCGAACAGCTCGAAGCGGACTTCGCGGCGCGCTGACATGTCGATGCGCAGGATCCGCTGGGGAATACTGAGCACGGGTCGCATCGCGCATCAGTTCGCGCAGGATCTGTCGCGGGTCGACAATGCCGAACTCGTTGCCGTGGCGGCACGTTCGCGCGAGGCAGCCGCGGCCTTCGCCGAACACCATCACATTCCGCATGCACATGCGGGCTATGCAGCGCTGATCGCCGACCCGCGCGTGGATGCCGTCTACGTAGCAACGCCGCACACCCTGCATTTCGAGCACAGCGCCGCCGCGCTGCGCGCCGGCAAGGCGGTCCTGTGCGAAAAACCGCTCACGACCTCGGCGGCCGAATGCGCGGCGCTGATCGATGTGGCACGCAGCACGGGCGCCTATCTGATGGAAGGCATGTGGACCTACTTCCTGCCGGCCGTGCGGACGGCGCAGCAATGGGTCGCGGCAGGCCGCATCGGACGCATCCGCCACATCAAGGCGGACTTCGGCTATCCCCTGCTGCCGTACGATGCGAACCGACGCGAATACGACGCCGCACTCGCCGGCGGCTGTCTGCTCGAGATGGGCATCTATCCGATCGCGCTGGCCTGGCTGTTCCTGCAGCAGGATCCCGCGTCGATGCAGGTCGTCGCACGCCGCGCGCCAAACGGCGTCGAAGACGATGTCGTGATGACGTTCGACTACGCCGATTGCGTCGCGACGCTGGCGACGTCCTTCCGCGCCAAGCTGCAGAACTGGGCGTACATCATTGGCGATGAAGGCTACATCGCGATTCCCGATTTCTGGCGCGCGCACGAATGCATGCTGTATCGACTGGATGAACGCATCGATCACTTCGATGACGCACGCAGCACGCTGGGTTTCGACCATGAAGCGCAGGCCGTGAGCGATGACATTCTGGCGGGACGGCGCGAGTCGGCGATCGTGTCGCTGAGTGACAGTCTGAGATTCCAGCAGCACATCGACGCGGTGCGAGGATCGTTCTTCCTGTAGGTCAGGCTTCAGCCTGACTCCTCAGAGGCCGGCTGAAGCCGGCCCCACAGGAAGAACGACGATCTTCGGCGGATTCGCTCTGCCTGTGGGGCCGGCTTCAGCCGGCCTGAGAACTGTCAGGCTGAAGCCTGACCTACAGCAAGAAGCCGATGAGCTAGGCCCGCTCTTCGACAACCTTCGACGTCGAGAACTGATAGCGCATGTTGCGATACACGCAGACATCCGTGATGTCCGCTGGCGTGCCCGCCGGCACCGCGCGGTAGTTGGTCGACACGCGATTGCCCTTCGTCACCGGCAGCACGCGATGCCACGCGTGCCCGTGCAACAGCACCAGCGTGCCCTTGCTGGGCGTCACGACCACCTCATCCGCGAAATGCCCTTCGGGATCGCCGACGGGCAGCAACCCGAACCGATGCGACCCGCGCACGATCACCGTCTGGCCGCCGGCTTCAGCATGAATGTCGCTGGTGTAGACCAGCCGGTTGAGATTGTGCAGTTCGCTGCGCGCGGGCGAGCAGTCCTGATGCCACGCCTGACCCGCGGTGCCCTGCTTCGAGAACATCACCATGCAATACAGGCGCTGCCAGTGCGCGCCGAGAATCGCGTCGGTGAGTTTCTGCAGATCCTCGTTGCCGTCGATGACGTCGAACGGCGTCGCGCCCTCGGCCTGCGGAAACCACGGGATAACCTCGGTGCGTGCCCGCGTCAGGAACTCGTCGTTGTGCCAGAACGCGGGATCGTCGCCGAAACGTTGCCGGATGAGGCCATCGAGTTCATCCATGAGGGCGGACCCGAAGAATCCGGGCAGCACGAGGAAGCCATCGCGCCAGAACGCTTCTGCCAGGGTTGCGTGATTCATGTCTCGTCAGCCGATGAAAGAAACAACGACGTCCCGCGGCTGGGAGAGCCGCGGGACGTCATTCTGCGCCGGGCGTCAATCAGAAGAAATTGAAGCCCGTCCTCACACCGTACATGCGCGGCGCATTGAAGGCATAGGGCGTCACGCTGTCTTCGTTCGACGGCCGGATGCTGCCGGTGGCGTACTTGGTGCCGGTCACGTTGGTCGCGAAACCTTCGAGCCAGAACTTGCCGCCCGGACCGGTATAGCGCAGGCGCAGATCGACGAGTTCGTACGCTTCCTGCTTGTCGCCGTTGTTGCAGACTTCCGTACCGAGGCGGACCGACGTGTAGCAATCGGTGTTCCAGACCGACAGCCAGTAGTCGCCGCTGTAGGAGAAGTCGATGCCGGCGGTGATGAGCGAGTTGGTGCCGATCGGGAAGTCGTGCTCGTAGACCGCACGGAAGGTGTAGTCCGGCGCGAACGGTAGCTCATTGCCATCGGTGGCCATGATGTTCGGACAGCCGCCCACGCGATCGCTGCACGCCAGCGAATCGTTGAGATTGAAAGGCAGCGCGTCCGGCCGCGGATCCTTGACCTCGTTGATGAAGTTCAGGGTCGCGAAGCCGGACAGGCGATCGCGTGACGTGACGTTCCATGCGTATTCGAGTTCGAGTCCCGCGATCGTGGCGTCGCCGAAGTTGATCTGCATGAGTTCGAGGAAGTTCGGCATGCCCGGCTGGTCGGCCAGTGCTTCGTCGGTTCCTGTCGAACCGCGCGAGCAGTTGGCGACGGCCTGCTGGATCTGTTCGGCGCTCAGTTCCCAGCTCGGCTGGCCGTCGACGCCGATGACGTCGGGACGCAGGGTCGCATCGCCGCTGTTCACCAACGCGGCGCTGCTGGCGAAGATCGGCACGCCGCCGAGGCCCGCCACGAAGTTCTCCAGGAAGCCGTCGCCATTGAAGTCGCCGAAGGTATCGGCGCAGAACAGATCGCCGCCATCGACGAATACCGACTGCTGCTTGTCCTTGTAGTCCATGTAAAACAGCGCGGCCGACACGTTGAGTCCCTGGCCGACGTTCTCGAACTGTTCCTTCCAGCCGAGTTCGTAGGAGATCAGCTCTTCGGGCTCCAGGATCGAATTGATGAACTGGTGCAGGCGCGGGTGATAGAAAATTTCCTGGCTGCCCGCCTTGTGGCCGGTCGACACCGTGCCGTACATCAGGCTGCCGTCGCGCGGGCTCCAGTCGAGGCTGACGCTCCAGTCGGTGTAGCTGAATTCCTGGTTGGTGTAGAACACGCGCGGGAACGAACCGGCGGCGCCGACCAGCGCCACTTCCTCGCCGTTCGACAGGATGCGCGAGATCTCGCGCAGCTGCGCATCGGTGGTGATGGCCGAGTTGAATACAGTCGCACCCGGCGCGGTCGCAGCAGCGATGCCTGCATCCACCTGTCCGATCGGCGAACCGACGGCGGCGGCGAAGCCGTCGTTCAGACCCGGCACGCGCAGCGGCACGCCGTTCACTCCGGTCACCGGCCCTGGCAGGGCGCCGACACCTGCACACGGACCCACGGGCAGATTCTGGCTGCACAGGAACTGCAGGTCGGTCGCGCCCGCCTGCGCAACGAAGACCGGCGAACCATAGGCATCGATCAGGCCCGGTTCCGGGAACGAGCTGAAGCGATTGACGCCGGTGTCGGTGCGTTCGTCGTCGGTACGACGCACGCCGACCGCGAGCTTGACGGAGTCCGTGACCTTCCAGTCGATGCGGCCGAAGAAGGCTTCCGAGGTCGCTTTGCGGCTCGGTTGATTGAAGTTGATGATGCCGGAGTTGTTGGTCGGCAGATCGATCCAGAAATCGCGGAACGTGTCTTCCTTGAAATTGAAATAGCCGGCCAGCCACTGCACGCTGCTGTCGTAGGTGGACGATGCAACCAATTCATACGAGGTCGAGTCCGTGGTCCAGTCGCGGTCGAAGAACGTCTGTTCGAACGTCAGCGAATCACCCGGCAGCGGATTGACGCGTTCCGGCGAATAGCGCGAGGTGCCGGCATCGAGATCGACCATGATCTGGTGGTTGTAGGTCTGATCGCCGAACGTGCCCTTCAGCTCCACCGCATCCGCGATCTCGTATTTCAGTTCGCCGCGGAACGACTCGATCTTCTGATCGGTGACGTGCGGATTGCTCAGATACGCCGTGTATTCGCTGCCACGCACCGTGCTCGGCGCGATCGGCGATTCATTGTTGAAGACTTCGTACGAGGCATACAGCGACAGATCGTCGATGGGCGTCAGCAAGGCAGACACGCGCCACGCGTTCTGATCGATGGCGCCCGCTCCGTCCTTGCCCGTGCCGTTGCCGAAGGCCTGGCGATAAGGACTGTCTTCGAGCGTCAGCCCGCCCGGCAGCGTCAGGAGGTCGTCGTCGTGCAGGTTGTAATAGGTATCGCGCTCCTGCCAGAAGCCGGAGGCGCGCAGTGCGAGCACGTTCTCGATCACCGGCACATTGATCACGCCGCTGACGATCCTGTTGTCGTAGCGACCGTATTCCAGCGACCCGCTCGCACCGAATTCGTCGGTGTCCGGACGGTTGTTGACGACGTTGATCGAACCGACGGTGGAGTTGCGGCCGTACAGCGTGCCCTGCGGACCGCGCGAGATTTCCATGCGCTGCGCATCGAACAGCAGATTCAGCGCGGCTTGCGGCCGCGACATGTAGACGCCGTCGACGTGGAAGCCGACGTTGGGATCGCCGATTTCGATGAAGCTCGAATTCACGATGCCGCGCATCGCGATCTGCACGGCGCCCATGCCCTGATTCTGCTGGTCCAGCACCTTGAGATTGGGCGCCAGCGAATCGAGCCGGGTGATGTTGATGATGCCGCGCGCCTCCAGCTCCTGGCCGCCGAACACGCTGATGGCGCCGGCGGTCTCCATGAGATTGGTCTCGCGCCGGGTGGCGGTGACGATGACCTCTTCGACCGTGATCTGCGGTGTCGACCGGGCCGGTTCCTGTGCGGATGCCACGCCGCCGAGTGCCAGCATGCCCACGGTCACACCAGAAAGTGTTCTTGCTCTCATCGCATTCCCCCTGATCTTCTTCTGCACGAGCGGGGTTTTGACTCCCGCGGATTTGGAGAATGTGTAAACGTTTTTACATTTCTGGTCAAGCGTTGCAGAAACAACGCGGCCGAATCGCATCCCGAACGGACCCGGAAATTTCTCGAAAATATCCCTCTGTCCGGTGGGGAAGCTGGCGGGTCCTTGAGCCGGAAGAGGCAAATCCTCCTTCCCTGCCGGAACCGCCAGAGCGGCCTTCATTGGAAACGTTTACCAATGTGGCGACCTAACGTTCGCCGGGAATATGCGTCATATATTGGACTTTTTGGCTTATGATGAGTATTTTATTACTCATTATGCCGCGAACCACTCCGTCTCTGCTGCCCCGCCTCCAGCGCGAGCTGTCCGGCCTCGGCCTGCGGCTGCGGCAGGCGCGGCTGCGGCGCGCTTATGCAGCCGAAACCATCGCTCAGCGCGCCGGCATCACACGCAAGACGCTCGGCCGCGTCGAGCAAGGCGATCCGGCGGTGTCCATCGGAATCTATGCGCGCGTGCTTCAGGCACTGGGGCTCGATGCCGACCTCGCCCTCCTCGCCAAGGATGATGAACTCGGTCGACGGCTCCAGGACATGGCGTTGAAACAGCCGCGGCGTGCGCCACGCAAAAAGGCAGGCTCGCCGTGAGCAGCCGCGATCTTCACCAAGTCGAGGTGATCCTCGACATCGACTCGCTCGGCCAACGACGCATGGGCCTCCTGCATCGGCAGACGGCGCGCAGCGGCGACGTCTACTCCTTCGAATTCGATGGCGACTGGCTCAAACGCCACGATCCTATTGCACTCGATCCCGATCTGCTGCCCGCGCCCGGGCGCACCTATCCCTCCGCCGGCCGCAGCCAGTTCGGCATCTTCATGGATTCGGCGCCCGATCGATGGGGCCGTACGTTGATGCAGCGTCGTGAAGCGCTGCTGGCCACGCAGGAGAAGCGGCCGGTTCGCACTTTGCTGGAATGGGATTATCTGCTCGGCGTGCACGACTTCTCCCGTCTCGGAGCGCTCCGGTTCCGGGCGGATGCGCAGTCGCCGTTCCTGGACGACACATCGGCGAATACCGCGCCGCCGCTGGCTTCGCTGCGTGAGCTGCAGGCCGCGGCACGCGTGATCGAAGAAGATCGTCGAGCCGATGATGCGAGCCTGCGGACCGCGCTGAATCAACTGCTCGCACCCGGTAGCTCACTGGGCGGTGCACGCCCCAAGGCTTCCGTGATCGACGAACAGGGTCATCTGTGCATCGCCAAGTTTCCGAGCGGGCAGGATGAGTGGGACGTCGGCGGCTGGGAGGCCGTCGCCTACGCACTGGCCAGGCACGCGGGAATTCGAGTGCCGGCCACGCGCGCGCTTCGCTTCACACCGGACGGCCACACGTTCATCGCACAACGATTCGATCGGACGCCGACCGGCGGCCGCCTGGCGTTCGTCTCGGCAATGACGTTGCTGCAGCGAACGGATGGCGACGCCGATGTCAGCTATCTCGAACTCGTCGATCTGCTGCAATCGCGCGGCGCGCAAACACAGGTCGACTGCGAGGAGCTGTTCAGGCGCGTCGTCTTCAGCCTCTGCATTGCCAACACGGACGATCACCTGCGCAACCACGGCTTCATCGTGGGCACCACCGGCCTCACCTTGTCACCGGTATTCGACATCAATCCGAATCCGCAGCGCCGCCAGCTCACGCTCGCGATCGACGAAACGAATGCGACCTTGAGCCTCGACGTTGCCGAATCCGCTTCCGAGTACTACGGCCTGACCCTCCAGCACGGCCGCGAGATCATCGCCGCGGTCCGGAAAGCCGTGAAACGCTGGCCCCGGGAAGCAAAGGCGCTGGGCATCCCGGAGCGTCAGCAGGAACAACTGCGACCGGCTTTCGCGCTCGCCGATGCCTGATCTGCAACTACGCAGCCGTCTGTTCTTCCGGACCGAACACGGATTTCACTTCGAGAAATTCCTCGAAGCCGAACGCGCCCCACTCGCGGCCGAGACCCGACTGCTTGTAGCCGCCGAATGAGCCGGTCATGTCGAGGTTCGCGCCGTTGATGTGGACGTTGCCGGCGCGGATGCGCGCGCCAACGCGGCGCGCCTGCTCCGCATTCGGTCCGTACACGTAGGCCGACAGGCCATACGGCGTGTCGTTGGCGATGCGGATCGCTTCTTCTTCCGAGTCGTACGGCAGGATGCACAGCACCGGGCCGAAGATTTCCTCGCGCGCGATCGTCATGGCGTTCGAGACATTGCTGAAGATCGTCGGCTGCGTGTAGTAGCCGCGCTCCAGGCCCGCCGGGCGGCCGGGTCCGCCGCACAGGAGTTTCGCGCCCTCCTGCACTCCTTTCTCGATCAGGCCCTGCACGCGTCGCCATTGCATTTCGCTCGCCTGCGGGCCGACGGCCGTCGTCGCATCGGCGGGATCGCCGACCTTGATCGTGGCAACGACCGCAGTCGCAATCGCTTCGACCTGCGCCAATTGCTCGCGCGGTACGAGCATGCGCGATGGCGCGTTACAGCTCTGGCCGGTGTTGTTCATCATGAGCACGACGCCATGACCGACGGCGGCTTCGAGCGGCGCGCCGTCGAGGATGAGGTTGGGCGACTTGCCGCCCAGTTCGAGCGCCACTTTCTTGACCGTGTCGGCCGCCGCCTTGTCGACGAGGATGCCGGCGCGCGTCGAGCCGGTGAACGACACCATGTCGATGCCCGGATGCGAGGCGATGGCGGCGCCGACGGTCGGACCGTCGCCGTCGACGAGATTGAAGACGCCCTTGGGCACGCCTGCTTCATGAAGGATTTCCGCGATCACGTGCGCGGAGAACGGTGCGATCTCGCTCGGCTTCAGCACCATCGTGCATCCCGCGGCGAGCGCCGGCGCGATCTTGCAGGCGATCTGATTCGCCGGCCAGTTCCACGGAGTGATCAGGCCGCACACACCGACAGGTTCGCGCACGATGCGTGTCGCACCCTGCCGCTTCTCGAATTCGAAATCCTTGAGTACGCCGAGCGCGACCATGAAGTGTCCGAGGCCGGAAGGTGCCTGCAACGGCTTCGCCACCTTTTCGAGCGGCGCGCCCATTTCTTCAGAGATCGCCAGTGCGAGATCGCCGAGGCGACGCTGGTACGCTTCGATGACTCGCTGGAGCAGGGCCATGCGCTCTTCGCGCGTGGTTCGGGAGAACGTCTCGAATGCGCGCTGGGCCGCCGCGACGGCGCGATCGACGTCGGGGGCGCCGCCGAGTGAAATCGCGCCCGCCTTCTGCTCGGTCGCCGGATTGATGACGTCGAGCGTGCGTGGCTCGATCGGATCGACCCACTCGCCGTCGATGTAGAACTTCAGGTAGTTGCGCATGTCGTCCCCCTCGAAAAGCTGAGATTACGAGCCCTGTGGGGCCGGCTTCAGCCGGCCTGAAAGAAGTCAGGCTGAAGCCTGACCTACAGAAGAATCCCGCGCGCCGAGGCGCTCGAGCACTTCCTTGCGAAAGCCGGCGAGGCGGCCGCCATCGACGACGAGCGTCTGGCCGCTGATGTACTTACTCTCGTCGCTCGCCAGGAAGTGATAGACGCCGACGAGATCGTCGACTTCGGCGATGCGTCCGAGCGCGGAAAGATGTTTCGCCAGCGTGTTGAGCACGTGCGTCGGCGGCAGCATGGGCGTTCTCACCGGCCCCGGCGCGACGGCGTTGCAGCGAATGCCGCGCAGGCCGAGTTCGACCGCGGCGGTTTTGGTCATGCTGATCAGCGCCGCCTTGGTGGCGCTGTAGTCGAAGAAGCCTTCGTTCTGCTGCAGGCCGGCGACGGACGCCGTGGTGATGATCGAGCCGCCGTCGTGCATGTGGCGCGGGCCGTACTTGAGCAGGTAGTACGTGCCGTAGAAATTGAGCGCGACGACGCCGTCGAGAATCGCTTCGTCGGAGTCGGTCAGATGATCGTTGCGTCCCGGCTTGCCGGCGTTGTGGACCAGCACGTGCAGCTTGCCGATGCGCTCCTCGGCCACCTTGAACGCGTCGAGCACCTGCTCGCGATTGCTCACGTCGGCCGCTTGAAAGATTGCGCCCGCGTCCAGCACGGCCTGCGGCGGCGCCTTCAGATCCACGACGAGTACGCGCGCGCCCTCGCGAAGGAACCGTTCGCAGACGCCCAGGCCGATGCCCGAGGCGCCGCCCGTGATGAGGACGCGCTTGTCTTTGAGGCTGAATGGCTGGCTCATGTCAGTACGTCGGCAGTCGGGAGAACAGTTTCACGGGCGGCATGGCGTTCGGATCGGCGATCACGTCGAGCACGATGCTCGAATCCGAGCTCATCGCCGCTGCGATCGCGGCAGCAATGTCCTGCGCGCGCTCGACGCGAATGCCGGGCAGCCCGCACGCCTTCGCGATCGCTGCGTGATCGACCGCCGTGAAGTCGCATACATTGGTGTGCCGTCCGAGCGCCGCATCCTCGGCATGTTTCTGGTAGCCGAGAATGCCGTTGTTCATCACCGCGACGGCGACCTTGACGCCGTGACGCCGCGCCGTCTCCAGCTCCGACCACACATGGCCGAAGCCGCCATCGCCGACGACACAGAACACCGGCCGTTCAGGCACGCCGATACGCGCGCCCAGCGCCAGCGGAAATCCCCAGCCGAGCCCTGCCTGGCCGCGCGGCGTGATGAAGCGCCGGTGGCCGGTGGCGGTCAGGAAGTTAGCGACCCAGATCGAAGAGAAGCTCGCATCGGCGACGACGATGTGATCGTCCGCGAGCTGCTTCTCCAGTTCCGCCATGAAGCGTTCGGGGCGAATGGGCGAGGCATCGGAGCGCGTGACCTCGGCGATTTCCTCGCGATGCTGCAGCTTCGCCGATGCAATGAACCCGGCGACGCGCGAACGCGCACTGCGGCGCTTCGCCAGATCCTGCACCGTCATGGCGGTGTTCAATGCCTGCAACGTCAGTTTCGCGTCGCCATTGAGACGCACGGCCTCGTAGTTGCGGCCGATCTCCGCCGGATCGATGTCGATGTGAATGTAAGTCGCGTTCTTCGGCAGCAGCGTCCACGAATCGGTGCCGTTCTGATTCGTGCGATTGCCGACCAGCAGGATGACGTCGGCTTCCGTGATCAGCGGCTTGGCGAACTTCGTCATGCCGCGCGCCGCCATGTAGTAGCCGATGACGCCGAGCGACAGCGGATGCGTTTCATCGACGGCGCCCTTGCCCATGGTGCTGGTCGCCACCGGCAGATGTGCCAGTTCCTGCAGCGCGCGCAGTTCGGCCTGCGCCTGCGAACCGATCACGCCGCCGCCGGCGTAGATGATCGGTGACTCGGCGTTCGCCAGCAGGCGCGCCGCTTCTTCGATGCTGCGCGGATCAGCCTGCGTGCGGTCGAGCGGATAGCGACCGAGATTCGCCTTGCGCGAGGACGCCGGCTGCGCTTCGCGTTCAGCCAGCAGCTCCATCGAAATCAGCAGTACGGCGGGACCCGGGCGACCGGAGGCCGCCGCGGCGAATGCCATGTCGACGTAGTCCTCGATGCGATCGGCGGTCGTGATCCGTCTGATCCACTTCGACACGCCCTTGAACAGTTCGAGCTGGTCCAGCTCCTGGAACGCGTTGCGATCCTGATGATTCGGACCGACGTCCTGCACCAGCGCGACGATCGGAATCGATGCGGACAGGCATTCCGCTAGTCCTGCGACGAGCAATGTCGCCGCGGGCCCGTTCTGCGCAGTCACCACCGGCACACGCCCGGTCGCACGCGCATAGCCATCTGCCATGTACGCCCCGGCGTTCTCCTGCCGATAGCCGATCTGGCGGATACCCAGATCTTCGGCAGCGAGCGTCAGCCCCGGCGGATTGCTCTGCCCGAACAGGTACTGCACGCCATGTCGCTGCAGCACGCGGGCGAAGCGCTGCGGCGGACGCAGCAGCAATGCGTCCTCGCTCATGGCTGCGGCCCGAAGTACACCTCGAAGAAGCGCCCGCCGATCGCGGACGGCATCGCAAGATTGGCCTCGACGCTGGTGCGAACACAGACGAGCGCCGGACCGACGTGCGCGCGGGCACGTTCGAGTGCGGGCGCGAGATCCGCGATCGCTTCGACGTACTCGCCGTGCGCGCCGATACCTTGTGCGATCCGATCCCAGCGCACCTCGCCCATGCCGACGCCGAACGTCTTGCCCCAGCGCGCCATCTCGTTGGGAATCTCCATGGCCCACTGGCCATCGGCCATGACGACCACGGTGAGCTTGAGTCCCTCGCGCACCGCCGACTGCAATTCCATGATGTTGAAACCCGCGGCGCCATCACCCGTGATGCACACAACCTCGCGCGACGGCGCACCGAGCTTCGCGCCCAGCGCGACCGGAATGCCGACGCCAAGCATGCCGAGTTCGAGAATGCCGTGATACGACGACGGCCGCGTCGACGGCAGCGCGAGCCCCGCCCACAACGAGGTCATGCCGCCGTCGGTGCAGTACACCGCGTCTTTTCCGAACACCGCACCGACCGCACCGAAGGCCTGCGCCGGATGCACACCCTGGCCACTCCATGCGGCGATCGGCGCCTTGAGCTGTTCGATCCACGCAGCATATTCAGTACGTCGTGCGGCGACGTCGGTGCGCGCCTTGCTCGCGATGGCGCGGCCACGCAGCTTGTCGGCCAGACCTTCGAGCGTCGCCTTCGCATCGGCGACGATGCCGAGCGCCACGGGACGCGACACACCGATATGGCGCGCGTCCACGTCGACGTGAATGAGCTGGCACCTGGTCGCATCGCCCCAGTACTTGTCGAAGGGCACGTCGAGATTGCCGAGACGCGAACCCACCACGAGCAGCACGTCGGCATTGCGACGCAGTTCGTCCGCCGCCGCGCTCTGCGACAGGAAGCACAGCGGATGTTCGTGCGGCATGACGCTGCGGCCGGCGAGCGAGGGAATCACGGGACAACCGATCAGCTCGGCCAGTTCGATCAGCGCCGCGTTGGCGCCCGAGCGATCGACGCCGCAGCCTGCGAACACGACCGGCGCCTTCGCCGCGGCAAGCAGATCGGCAGCCGCGGCAAGTTGCGCATCGGACGGTTGCGGCGCGGCGGCGCGTCCTGCGGAGCGCGCATAGATCGGTGCGGCGGCGGGATCGCCCGTCGTGTACAGCACCGGCCCCGGAATTTCGAGCTGCACCGGACCGGGCCGACCGGCCCAGATCTCGCGGAACGCCGTGCGCACGAGTTCGGGAATGCGCGACCACTCGAACACGGGCGCGCCCCACTTCACCGCGGGCTTGAACAGATCGAGCTGATCCTGGCCCTGGAACGTGGCCGGCGTCGATGGATAGACGATTCCCATGCGATGCTGCGACGTGATCGCGAGCACCGGCACGCCCTCGTGCCGTGCCGTCACGACGCCGGGAATCAGGTTCGCGGAACCGGGGCCGGGATTGCCCAGCACCACCGCCACCTGGCCGGTCGTCTTGTAAAGCCCTTCGGCCATGTGCACCGCAGCGGCTTCATGACGAACCGGCACGAAGCGGATATCGTGGGCTTCCATCGCCGCCAGCAGCGGATCGATTTCCGGGCACGGCAGACCGAAGACGAAGCGCACGCCCTCGTTCGCAAGAGCGCGGGCCAGCAGCTCGCCGCCAGTGATTTGGTTCATCGGACATTCGCCTCCACGTTGCAGTGACCAAAAGTCTGGCAGCGAAGGGGGACGCGCCACCCCATCCCATTGGGAGGGGGACGGTGCGTCGCGCAGGCGCGATGCTTTCGTCATGAAAGCCATCGTCTATCAGGGTCCGCATGCGCGGCTCGCCGTCGCAGATGTGCCGATGCCACGCGCCGCGGCCGGCGAACTCGTCTTCAAGGTGGGTGCCTGCGGCATCTGCGCTTCCGATCTGCATGCGGCCGAAGTCGGGTTATGCCCGCCGGGCGTCGTGTTCGGACATGAGTACGCGGGTGAAGTGATCGAAGTCGGCGCCGGTGTGTCGGGCTGGCAACCGGGCGATCGACTCGTCGCCCTGCCCGGCCGTCCGTGCGGCACCTGCGCGGCATGCAGCGACGGCCGCACGCATCAATGCGCCAGCTTCGTGCCGCAGGGTTTCGATCCGCGCATGCCGGGCGCGTATGCCGAGTACTCCACTGCGATGGCGGGTATGGCGATCAAGATCCCCGCCTCGCTCAGTGATCGCGATGCGGCGGTCGTCGAACCGCTGGCCGTTGGGCTCGGCGCGTGGCGATCGGCGGCATTGCCCGCGGGTGCAAGCGTGCTGGTGATCGGCGCGGGCGTCATCGGTCTGTCGGTCGCGAAGTGGGCGCGCTTCTTCGGCGCCGGCGATGTTGCGATCAGTGAACTGTTGCCGGCGCGGCTCGAACGCGCGCGTCGCATGAATGTCGGGCTCGTGATCGATGGCTCGATTGCCAGCGATCCGGTCGCGGAATTCCAGAAGCAGACAGGCCGTGCACCGACGGTGATCTTCGAGTGCGTGGGCCGTCCGATGGTGCAGCGTCTCATCGACATCGCGCCGGCGGGTACACAGCTGGTGCTCGTCGGCACCGGAATGCAACCCGAGCAGTTCACCGTGCTGTCCGCGGCGCTCAAGCGTCTGCGCATGACGTTCGTCATCGGCTATGAACCGGCGGATTTTCCCTTCGTGCTGCGCATGCTCGACGCCGGACGCATCGGCGTCGACGGTCTCGTCACCGCGACGACGTCGCTGGCGGACGTGCCAGACGTCTTCGCGCGGCTGCAGCAGCCGAACGATCACTGCAAAGTCCTCATCACGCCCTGACCGTCTTCGCGCTGTTGCTTCTTCGCCTCATGCATCCCCCTTCCGATGGGAGGGGATGACCCCGCCCCCGTCTGGGGGAGGATCGGTGCCAGGCGTGCGCGTGGGGGCGCAAGACCGCTTGTGACTGCGGCGCACGTCCGAGAAGTGACAGAACCAATGATCCGGAGGACGTGAAGCATGCGCGGGAATTCCAATCGCACTCGACACATCGCCAGCCTGCTGGGCGCCACGCTCGCCACCAGCACGTGGATGGCAGCCGCGCAGGACACCGGCGCGCTCGAGGAAATCATCGTGACGGCCACCAAGCGCGAGCAGACGCTGCAGGACGTGCCGATCTCCGTGGCGGTCACGCCCGCCGCCGTGCTGGAGCAGGCACAGATCCGCGATCTCATCGATCTTCAGTCGGTGGTGCCGTCGCTCAAGGTTTCGCAGCTCAATGCCGTCGGCCAGACGAACTTCATCATTCGCGGCTTCGGCAACGGCGCCGGCAACGACGGCATCGAAAGCTCGGTGGGCGTCTTCATCGATGGCGTGTATCGCTCGCGCAGCGCCGCTGCCCTCGACGATCTGCCGGAAGTCGAGCGCATCGAAGTGCTGCGCGGTCCGCAGTCGACGCTGTTCGGCAAGAACGTGTCGGCGGGCGCGATCAGCATCGTGACCAGGAAGCCGGAAAGCGAGTTCGGCGGTTCGGCCGAAGTCGGCTTCGGCAATTACGATTCGAAGTACGCGAAGGCGTCCATCACCGGTCCGATCGGCGACACCCTGGCCTTCCGCCTGTCCGGCAACATCAACCAGCGCGATGGTTATCTGGAGAACTCGACCACCGGCAACGACGTGAACGACCGCGACCGCTGGGCGGTGCGCGGCGATGTGCTGTGGACGCCGACCGATGCAGTGTCACTGCGCGTCATTGCCGACTACAGCGAGATCAACGAGGTCTGCTGCGGCGTGGTCCAGCTTCGCAACGGCCCGGCCTCGCAGGTCATCGGCGCGCCGACGTCGGTCGGCGGCATGGGCAGGCCGATCGACGATCCCGCGACCCTGTTCGACGGCAACATCGTCTTCAACACCGACCCGGCGAACGCACTGAGCGGCAGAGGCATCTCGGCGCAGCTCGACTGGGAATTCGGCGCAGCGACGCTCACCTCGATCACGGCGTGGCGAAACCAGAAGAACCAGTCCTATCAGGACGTGGACTTCACCGGCGCCGACATCGTCAACAAGGATCAGGCCAACGACATTTCCACGTTCACGCAGGAACTGCGCCTGGCATCGAGCGGCGAAGGCCGCGTCGACTGGCTGCTCGGCGCGTTCTTCCAGGATGAATCCCTCGACACGGGCGTCGACACGATCTACGCAGGCGACATCCGCGGCTACGCCGATCGACTGAGCGGACCGTCGGCGAACTCACCCGGCATGTCGAACCTGCAGTTCTTCGAATACCTCCAGGGACTCGTGACGCCGCAGATCGTGCCGGGACAGACGTACTTCCAGCCCGGACAGGGAATCTCCGATCACTACGCGATGGATCAGCGCTCGTACTCGGTCTTCAGCCAGGTGGATTTCCACGTGACCGACCGCTTCACGCTGACGGGCGGCCTCGCCTATCTCGACGATCGCAAGGAGGCCCGTTCGAACGTGGTGATGAACGAGCCGTTCTCCGCCCTCGATCTGCAGAACGTGCCGCAGCTGCCGTATCTCGGACTGCCGGCCAATGCCTTCGCAGCGCTCGGTGGACTGCAGTTCTTCTATGGCAATACCGCCAACCACGGCCCGGTGAATTATCCGAACGCCAACGAATCCGGCGTGCTGGAAGGCGACAAGCTCACCTACGCCGTGCGTGCGGCGTATGACTTCGGCGCGTTCAACGCGTACGCGAGCTACTCGACCGGCTGGAAGGCCGGCGCGTACAACCTCTCGAGCGACAGCCGTCCGCCCGACGTCAACGGCGTCGGCCGCAGCGCCGGGCCGGAAGACGTCGAGGTCTACGAGATCGGACTCAAGGCGACCTTCAACAACGGCTACCTGAACGTTGCGGTGTTCGATCAGTCGATCGACGGCTTCCAGTCGAATGCGTACACCGGCACGGGCTACAACCTGGTGAACGCGGGCGAGGAATCGGTGAAGGGCGTCGAGATCGACCTGTCCTACGCGCCGACGAACTGGCTCGCGCTGACGGCGGCCGCCACGTATCTCGATGCGGAGTACGAGTCATTCACGCAAGCCGCCTGCGTCAGCTACGACACGGTGCGCTGCCCGGTCGATCCGCTGACGGGCCGCATGCCCAACTTCCGCGATCTGAGCGGACAGCGCCCTGCCGGCATTCCTGAATGGACCGCCTCGGTGTCCGCGACGCTCTCGCACGAGTTCGGCTCGGACTACACGATGTTCCTGCGCGGCGAGTACGACTACGTCGACGACACCTGGCTCACGGAAACGACGCCGCCCGACATCTCGACCTGGGGACAGAGCGTCGTCAACGCCAGCATCGGCCTCACGAACCAGGCGCAGCAATGGGACATCTCGATCTGGGGACGCAATCTCACGGATGACGAGACCATCGTCGCGTCGTTTCCGACGGTGGCGCAGGACGGCAGCTACAGCGGGTATTTGTATCCGCCGCGCACGTATGGGTTGACGCTGCGCAAGCGGTTCTGAATCGGAAGGTGTTTTTTTCCTACTGTGGGGCCGGCTTCAGCCGGCCTCTTCGGAGTCAGGCTGAAGCCTGACCTACAGGAAGAAAGCAGCCGCGCTTCAGCCGTCGATCAGTCCCAGCAGCCGCGCCCGATCCACCGCATGCTTGCGGGTCGCGGCATTCAACTTGAAGAACACGTTTCGCAGATGCCACTTCACGGTGGTCTCGCTGATGTCCATGGCGCGCGCGATTTCCTTGTTCGCCTTGCCGGTGACGACCAGCGAAAGGATGTTCGCTTCCTTCGGCGTGAGCAGGCCCGAGGCGGCCTGCGCCGCGCCCGGCTGCGGCACGGATTTGCGCGGCGGCTTCTCATCAGCAGGCGCCGGATGGCTCGCCGCCGCCAGCATGTTTGCAAGCCGCGGATGCGCCTCCTCGATCGCCCGGCGCATGCCGGCCAGATCCGCAAGACTCAGCACTTCCGCCAGCATTTCCTGCGCGCCCTCGCGGCCGCGCTCATGAGCGACCAGCGCCAGCAGCGCGCGGATGATCAACATGCCGACACTGCGCCGCATGCTCGCCGGCATCGCATTCGCCGCCGTGCGCAATGCGGCCTCCGCTGCCTCGAGATGCGACCGCGCCAGTTCGACATAGGCGGTCGCGACGGCCATGACGCCGGTGAAATGGGCGCGAAGCACGCTGTATTCGTGTTGTTCGAACACCGGTTGCATTGCGCGGACCCGCTCCAGCAATTCCGCCGCCGTATCCGTGCGTCCGCGCAGCGCATGCAGCCGGACCTGCTCGGCGAGGCTGCTCAACACGATGCGCGGCCGGTCGCGGCTGACGCCGAGATCGTGCAGCGCCGCGAGAATGTCGAGCGCCCGCGCCTCGTCGCGATTGCGCAGCGCGATGAACGCGAGCGTGCGATAGGCGAGGATGATGGGATACGAGGTGCCGCCGCGCTCGATCACGTCGAGCCGGTCGGCGAGCGTCGCCAGCGCCTGCTCGGGCGCGTCGTGCATCATGAACGCACCCGCGAGCGCCCCCGCGAACATGCCGGCGACCAGGCTGCGGCGGCCCATTTCGTTCTCAGCTGCTTCCAGGCTCGGCTGCAACACTGCAATCGCCTTCGCGGGATTGCCCTCCATCAGGTGGCTCAGGCCGACGTGCAGGTCGCTGAAAGCGAGCGACAACCGCATCGCCGGCGTGCGCGGCACCGACACCACGATGGTGCCGAGCAGCTGACGGATCTTCTCCATGTCGCCTTCGTGAAACGCGAGCGTGGCCTGCGAATTCGCAAACGCCACGACATGCAGCGGCGTCGCCGACCGCAGCGGCCCGCTCCATTCGCGCAATGCATCGGCGATCACGCCGGGCTGGTCGCGGAAGCCCGCGCTCGCCGCCAGGATGAGCGCCGCTTCGAAGCGGCATTCCTCGTCGAACTGCGGATGACGCGCGATCGGCTCCAGCAGCGCCGGTACGCTGGCCGCCTCATCGCCCATCGCCGTGATCCACGCGACGGTGAGCTGCAGCCGCACGTCCCGCGACATCGCCTCCGGCGGCAATCTGCGAATCCCCTCATGCGCCTCGCGGAGACGTCCCTCGCGCGCGATGTCCGCCAGACACTGCGAGATACAGGCCACCGCCAGCGTTTCGTCGCCGGCGGCGAACGCATGACGCGCCGCTTCATGGATCTGCGCATGACTCTCGCACCAGGCCGCCGCGCGACGATGGCATGCACGCTGCTCCGCCGGATCGAGCCGGTCGAACTGTCCGAGCAGGAAATCGCGCGCGAGCGCATGCAGGCTCATGCGCGTGCGCTCCTCGTCGGCGACCATGATCGGGGAATCCTCGGCCAGGCTCAGCAGATAGGACGCGGAGCGCGGATTGCCGGTGACCGCTTCGCAGCCTTCTGCGGTCAGGCTGTCGAGGATCGAGATGCGGATCAGGAACGCGGCTTCGTCCGGCGTCAGCCGCGACATCAGCGATTCGAAGAAGAAGCGCTGCAGGTCGCCGCGCCGTGCGCTCAGGCGGCCGATGGTCTCGTGCAGATCGACGGCCTTCTCGATCGTCGAGGCCGCGAGCTGCAATCCGAGCGGCCAGCCTTCGGTGAGATCGTGCAGGCGCACGGCGTCATCCAGTCCGATGCGCGTGCCGAAGCGGGCGCGCAGCACGGTGAGCGTTTCATCGAGACCCATGCGCAGATCGCGCTCGTCGAACGCCGCGAGCCGGCCGGCCGCCAGCAGATCCGTGAGCGGCAGTTCGAGCGGCCGGCGCGACCCGATGACGAACTGCAGGTTGGGCGGCGCGTTGTTGATGAGATACGCCAGACGCTCGCGCAGCGTCGGCTGCGGCAGGCGATGGGCGTCGTCGAGGATCACGACGGTCTGGGTCGCGAGCACCGCGACCTCCGCCAGCAGTTCCGTCAGCGCATCCAGTTCCCGATGCGCCTGCAGACGCACCTGTGCGGCGGTCTTGGCGAACGAGTCCCGGCCGGTGGCCTCACGTAATGCGAACAGGAGCAGATCGACCAGACGGGTGCCTTCATCCTGTTCATCGAGCGCCGCCCACGCCACGTAGGCGCCGCGCGCCAGCCAGTTGCGGCGCCATTGCGCCATCAGCGTGGTCTTGCCGAAGCCCTGCGGCGCGGTCAGCAGGATGGCCGTGCGATCGCTGATCTCGGCCCAGCGATGCTCGAGTCGCGGTCGGGTCGCCGCGACGCGGCTCGGTCGTGGCGGAGCGGTTTTCAGCAGCAGCAGTGATTCGCGCATGGATCATCTTAGGCGCGCCTGGGTGAAGTCCCGCGCAATGAATCGCCCGAGCCGCGAGTATCTGCGGTCATCGCGCGAAACGAAAGCAGCTCAGCGGCGTCGCGACGCCGCTGGCAACGATTCCATCGTCAGGCGATTTCGCCGATGTCGGTGCCGACCGGATAGGTCTCGCCGGCCCTGGCTTTCTGCGTCAGACGTCCGGAGGCCGGGGACTGGATCTCCTGGATCGATTTTCCCGTCTCGAGCGAATAGATCGGATCGCCCTCGTTGACCTGGGCGCCATCGGCGACCAGCCATTCGGTGAGCACGCCTTCGGTCATGGACATCTCGAGACGCGGGATCGTGAGCTGTGTGGTCATGCGGATGAATCCTGATTACTTGAAAGCGATGACTTCGCGAATGCGGGCAGCGATGGACTTGGCCTGCGGGATCTGATTCAGCTCGATGTCGCGACAGTAGGCAATCGGCGCGAAGTCCGCACCGAACCGGCCGACGGGCGCCTTGAGCGTCGAGAACAGTTCCTCGTGCACCGTGCTCGCGATCTCGCCGCCGAATCCGCAGAACTCCGTGGCGGCGTGGACGACGAGCGCACGACGCGTCTTCTTCACCGAATCCAGCACGCGGTGATAGTCGAGCGGCACGAGAGTGCGCAGGTCGATCACTTCGACGCTGATGCCCTCCTTCGCCAGCTCTTCGGCAGCGGCGAGCGATTCCTGCACCTGCCAGCCGTAGGTCACGACGGTGATGTCGGAGCCTTCGCGCCGCACCTTCGCGACGCCCAGCGGAATGCGATAGTCGCCGGCAGGCGCTTCACCGCGCGCGCCGCGCAGCAACCGGATCGACTCCAGCTGCACGCAGGGATCCTCATCGAAAATGCAGCTCAGCAGCAGCCCTTTCGCATCGAACGGCGTGCTCGGGAACGTCACCTTCAGGCCTGGCGTATGCAGCAGCCAGGCTTCGAGCGACTGCGAATGCTGGGCGCCGTAGCCGCCCGTGCCGCCGCCCACCATCATGCGGATCGTCATCGGCACGTGCGTGGCGGAGCCGGACATGTAACGCTGCTTGGCGGCGTGGTTGAAGATCTGGTCGAGGCAGACACCGGCGAAGTCGTTGAACATGATTTCCGCCACGGGACGCATGCCGACGAGCGCCGCGCCGATGCCGGCGCCGATGATCGCCGTCTCTGCGATCGGCGTGACGCGCACGCGCTCCGGGCCGTACTTGGTCTGCAATCCCCGCGACGTCGCGAACACGCCGCCGGGCGGATCGCCGATGTCTTCGCCGAGCAGGAACACGCCTGCATCCTGTTCGAGCGCGAGGTCCTGCGCTTCGCGAATCGCGTCCAGCATGAGCATGGGCTTGCCCGTACCGCTCCCGGGTTCGGCTTCCGCTTCGCGACGCGGATAGTGGCCGCGACGCGGCGGAACGCTGGGATCGGCGTAGACGTCGATCAGCGTTTCTTCGCGCGGCGTCGGCGTGGCGGCCAGCGCGTGCGCGATCGCCGCATCGACTTCCTGGCGCGCTGCTTCGTCGATCTCCGCCAGTTGCTGTTCGGTGCTGATGCCATCCTCGATCAGCTGCGCGCGCAGGCGCGGCACCGGCCAGGCTTCCTTCGCGGCCTGCAGCGCTTCGCGCGACAGTTCCTTCGTATCGCCGACACCGGCATGCGGACCCAGTCGCATGGTCAGGGCTTCGACGAAAATCGGACCTTCGCCGCGACGGACTTCTTCGATGATCTTCTTCATGCCCTGATAGAAGGCCGGCACGTCGTTGGCATCGAGCTTCACGCCCTTGAAGCCGTAGCCCGCAGCGCGCGACGCGAAGTCCTTGCTCGCGGTGTAACCCGGAATCGGCGTGTATTCGCCGATCTGGTTGTTCTGGCAGAGGAAGATCAGGGGCAGCTTCCACACGCCGGCAAGATTCATGGCCTCGTGAACGGCGCCGATGCTGGTGGCGCCGTCGCCGAAGTTGACGATGGTGATGCGATCCTCGGTGCGCATCTTGGCCGCGAGCGCGAGGCCGTTCGCGATCGGCGCACCGCCGCCCACGATGGCGGTCGTCAGCATCGAGCCGGACGAGGGATCGGAGATGTGCGGCGACCCGCCCTTGCCCTTGTTGACGCCATCGAAGCGGCCGAGGGCTTCGGAGAACAGGCCCGCCAGCGGCACGCCCTTCGCGACCTGATCGTGAATGCCGCGGTACGTCGTGACCATGTAGTCGCGCTTGCTGATGAGCTGCGAAATGGTCGCGGGAATGGATTCCTGCCCGGTCATCGGCCAGTAGCTGAACAGGAATTTGCCGCCGGACAGCCCGGCCTGAATGGCCTTGTCGACGGCGCGAATCCTGGACATCTGGCGGTAGATATTGACCAGAACGGCCGGCTCGACGTCCAGCCTGGCCGCTGCCTGAGCTTGCGATTGCATCATTGATTCCCCTGGCAAAAGTGATGCTGCGCCGTAATGAGGGTGGGCGATCTAGGGATATGCCGCCCGATCCTGCGCACTAAGCAACAGCGGTGTTCAGTATACCCGGGGTCGCGAAAATAGACTCATCTATCCCGGCGATTGCAGGAGGGAGCATCGGGGTCCGCCCGCTCAGACACGAGGGTAATTGCACCTATCGTCGTACGCTGATTTCCCTGAACAGCACGACATCCCCATCACCGTGATTCTGGAGGCCGATATACCCCGCGTCGGGCCGCGGGCCACGCTCGGGTTCGTAAGGCTTGAGCTTCGGCGGCACGGCATCGCCTTCGCGAAAATCCGTCACGGTCACGCCGTTGACGACCACTACCGTACGGTTGCCCTCGAGGGTGATTTCCATTGTGTTCCATTCGCGCGGTTCGGGCTTCGCGCGCGCACGGGTGAAGGAATACAGCACGCCGGTGCGATGCATGTCGTCATCGCTTTCGTCGATCTGTACCTCGTACCCCTTGTTCACCGGCATCCACGGCTCCGTCGGCTCCTCGGGAATACGGATGAACACGCCGGAATTTCCCGCGTCCTGCGGCTGCGGTGCGCGGTAGACGATGCGCAGGGTCGCGTTGCCGAACTTCTCGCGCGTGTACCACAGCAATCCCATGCCGCCTTCGGTTCTGAGGATGCCGTCGTCGACGACGAAGCGGCCCGGCCCGACGTGGCGCCAGCCATCGAGATCCTTGCCGTTGAAGAGCGGCTGCCAGAGCTCCGCGGTGTGTACTGTTGAGGTCATGGACAATGCAGCGGCGGCCATCGATACGGCCGTCAAGACAGATCGCAGGGACACGACGCGCCTCCTCCTCAGCGGGTTCCAGAATCAGGCCGCGGGCGGCGACTGCGTCAATGCCACCGCCCGATATCCTCCCTGCCGCCGGAAATACAGCAGCAGCAACAGATACGCGGCCAGCATGATGAGCGGCAGTACCGCGACGGATTTCAGCGCCGTCTTCTTGCTTCCGGCGACGACGGCATCGACCACGGCGCGCGTCTGCGCGTCGCTGGCGTTCACTTTCGCCTCATCCAGCGCCAGGTAACGCCCGAACACGCCGGTCTTCTCGCTGGTGAAATAGGTGGCGTGCAGCTGGGTGGCGTGCTGCGCATCGTGCGCCGCCAGGGAATGGCCGATGGCGCGATCCTGGATCGTTCCCAGCAACACCGAGCCCACGATGCCGACGCCGAGCATGCCGACGCCGGCAAGCACGTTCATCGTGACCGCACCGCCCTTCGGAAACTGTTCGGCGACGAAGCCGATCGAGGTCGGCCAGAAGAAGCTCTTGCCGATACCGTAGATCGTCGCCGCCAGCAACACCGCCACCCCCGTGGCCTGCGACAGACCATACAGGCCGACGGCCGCGATCGCCGAACACAGCGCCAGCAGGCCGAGCGGCGAGAAGCGATGCACCAGCGGCCCGGCAAACAGTCGCAGCACCAGCATCAGCGCGGAGGTATAGACGAGCACCCAACCGGGTTGCAGCCCCATGCTGACGACTTCGGGTTCGAGCAGCGACGTGATCCAGCTGTCGGTGCCGAGCTCCGTCGTGGCCAGCGGCATCATGATGATCAGCATGATGATGAAGAGCGCGCGTCCGGGCGAGCGCGTGTACCAGGCATAGAAGGCCGTCGCGGCGACGATGAGCAGGCCCTGCAGCAGCAGCGACCAGTCGAACACGCGCCCCACTTCGATGACGATGAGCGCGGCGACGATCAATGCGCTGACATAGCCCGCCTCGGCCAGCATTTCGCGATAGGACACGCCCGCCGCCACCCGTTCGCTCACCGGGAAGCGCTGACGCAGCAGCAGGATGGAGTAGACGATCACGGGAACGATGACCAGGCCGATCTTCCAGCGCCAGTCGACGCCGCCGCCCTGGGCCAATGCCAGGAGCCCGCCCAACACCAATCCACCGGGCCAACCGGCGTGCAGCATGTTGAGCCACTTGGTCTTGTCATGCCGGTAGGCGGTGGCGATGAGCGGATTCACCGCCGCTTCGACCGCGCCGTTGCCCAGTGCCAGCACGAATGTGCCGACGTAGAGCGACCAGTATCCGGTGGCGAGCAATGTCGTCGTCGTGCCGATGAGATGGCACGCCACCGCCACCCACAGCACCGCGCGAAATCCGACCCGGTCGATCAGCAGGCTCAGCAGCACGATGCTGATGGAGAACGGCCAGAGCCCGACGCCCAGCAGTTCGCCCTTCTGGGTGGCCGAGAGATTGAACTCATGCCCCCAATCGTCGACCACGAACGCTCGCAGCACGAAACAGAACGAGGTGGCGACCAGCGCCGCAAAGCAGGTGATGAATAACGTGTTGTGGGTCGGTTGTGTCGTCGTATTCATCCATTCCCCCCGGATCGTCAGTCGGACGCTACACGGCAGTCCACGCGGCATCGCGCCGGCTGGACTCCACGGCGGCGTGAATGAATCGCACGCCGCGCAAACCATCGGCCGCCGTAGGCACGAGCAAGGCGTTGTCGCGCGCAGTCTCGCCGCCGTTGGCAGCGGTGATGAGATCGGCCGCGTCCGAGTAGATCTGCGCGAAGGCCTCTATGTAACCCTCCGGATGTCCGGACGGCAGGCGTGAAGCCGCAGTCGCCGCGCCGCCCAGCCCTGCCCCACCGCGCGTGATGAGGCGCGGCTGTCCGCCAAGCGGCGCAAAGCGAAGCTGATTCGGATTCTCCTGCGACCACTCCAGACCCGCCTTCGAACCGTACAGGCGCACGCGCAATCCGTTCTCGTTGCCCGGCGCAACCTGGCTGGCCCACAGCGCGCCGCTCGCACCGTTGGCAAAGCGCAGCAGCATCTGCCCGTTGTCATCCAGTCGGCGGCCACTCACCTGAATCGACAGATCGGCCGCGAGCTTCGTCACCTGCACGCCCGCAATGAACTCCGCCAGATGAAAGGCATGCGTGCCGATATCGCCGATGGCGCCGGCCACGCCGCTGCGCTGCGGATCGACACGCCAGGCCGCCTGCTTGTTGCCGCCCGCTTCGACATCGGTCGCCAGCCAGTCCTGCGCATATTCGATCTGGGCGACGCGCAGTTCGCCCAGCTGTCCCTCCGCGACCATCTGGCGTGCCTGCCGGACCAGCGGATAGCCGCTGTAGTTGTAGGTCACGGCAAAGACACGTTGCATCCGTTGCGCGGTGCGCACGAGATCCTCGGCGTCTGCGATCGTGGTCGTCAGCGGTTTGTCGCAGATCACGTGCACGCCGGCTTCGAGGCATTGCTTCGCAGCGCGATGATGCAGATGGTTCGGCGTGACGATGGACACGACATCGATGCGATCGGCGCGCTGCTGCTCCCTGTCGAGCATTTCATCGAGCGTGGCATAGCAACGATCGGGCGCGAGCCGCAAGTCGGCGCCGCTGTCCCGCGCACGCTGCGGATCCGACGAGAGCACGCCGGCGACGAATTCGTAGCGGTCATCCAGACGCGCCGCCATGCGATGCACGCCGCCGATGAAGGCGCCGCGCCCGCCGCCCACCATTCCAAGCCTGAGCCTGGGGGCAGTCACTACTCGAGCCCCAGCATCCGACGGTTGGCCGCCGCGTCCGTGCCGGCATTCGCGAAATCATCGAAGGCCTTGTCGGTGGTGCGGATGAGATGCCGTTGAATGAACGGCGCGCCTTCGGCGGCGCCCTGCTCCGGATGCTTGATGCAGCATTCCCATTCCAGCACCGCCCAGCCGTCGTAGCCGTACTGGGTCAGCTTGGAAAAGATGCCGCTGAAATCGACCTGGCCATCGCCGAGCGAGCGGAAGCGGCCTGCACGGTCGATCCACGGTTGATAGCCGCCGTACACGCCCTGACGAGGGCTCGGCCTGAACTCCGCATCCTTCACATGAAACATGCGGATGTGCGCATGGTAGACATCGATGAAGCCGAGATAGTCGAGCTGCTGCAGCACGAAGTGGCTCGGGTCATAAAGCATGTGACAGCGCGGATGATTGCCGACGCGTTCGAGAAAACGTTCGAACGTGACGCCATCGAACAGGTCTTCGCCCGGATGAATCTCGTAACAGAGATCGACGCCCGCGGCATCGAACGCATCCAGGATCGGACGCCAGCGACTGGCGAGTTCGTCGAAGGCCGTCTCCACCAGACCCGCCGGACGTTGCGGCCACGGATAAAGATAGGGCCACGCCAGCGCACCCGAAAACGTTGCATGCGCCTTGAGTCCCAACCGGGCGGAGGCGCGCGCCGCCTTGCGCAGCTGTTCCACGGCCCACTGCTGGCGCGCGCGCGGATTGCGGCGCAGCGACGGCGGCGCGAAGCCGTCGAAGGCTTCGTCGTAAGCCGGATGCACGGCGACCAGTTGCCCCTGCAAGTGGGTCGACAGTTCGGTGATCTCGATGCCCTCCTGCGCCAGCATTCCCTTGACTTCATCGCAGTAGGTAGCGCTCTCGGCTGCACGATCGAGATCGAACAGGCGCGACTCCCAGGTCGGAATCTGCACGCCCTTGTAGCCCAGCTTCGCGGCCCATCGGGCGATGGTGCGCAGGTCATCGAACGGCGGTTCGCTGCCGGGAAAATGCGGCAGGGAGATGGCCGGACCCTTTATCGTAGCCCTGCTGCGTCCCCCCGGCGGAATCAGGAGTGCGCGCCCCATCTGCTCAGGGA